>Ga0247816_10000088_pt1 | contig 49364 bp, 36 predicted proteins | sample UWRJL209509C1_FD_179930 | JGI IMG/M metagenome (GOLD analysis project Ga0247816, IMG submission 179930) | Plant litter microbial communities from Arlington Agricultural Research Station in Wisconsin, United States - UWRJ-L209-509C-1 | ecosystem: Environmental > Terrestrial > Plant litter >...
CAAGGGGGCACTAAACACTGCGGAGGTTGCCTCATACATAGAGGCGTATTCTAATGAAGCGTCACTTCAGGCAGGTTTTGAATTGTATAGGGCATTTGACCAGGATGCTGAAGAAAACCAGAAAGGTCTGTCATCTAAACTAAAAATCCCTTTACTGGCAATAGGCGGCGAATATTCACGCATGAAAAATTCAGTCTCCAAACAGTTTGAGGAAGTTGCTGAACACTTAACATGGAAAATAGCCCCAGGTTCAGGCCATTATGTTCCGGAGGAGGCCCCTGATTGGTTGGCAAAAACATTCATAGAATTTGCCGCACTCCCTAATTCCAGCTGCTGAACTATATGAAGCATATCACTAATTAGTCAATCAATTAAAGGAGGCCCTAAATTCAATTGGTGATTTACTTGTCTTGGCTTTAAATAATTTGCTAAACGACGTTAGATGTTCAAAACCCAGCCCATAAGCGATCTCGCTGACTGACAGGTTCGTCGTCGATAATTTTTCTTTAGCCTTTTCGATAAGCTTTCCATGGATATGCTGCTGGGTGTTCTGCCCCGTAAGCATTTTAAGCATGCAGCTTAAATATTTCGGAGAAAGGTTTAACATATCTGCCAGGTAGGCAACCGTAGGTAATCCAGTTGATAGCAGATCATCACTGTTAAAGTATGCCGTAAGTAAGGTCTCTAACCGCTCCAGCATTTGGTGATTTGACTTCTCCCGTGTAATAAACTGGCGATGGTAAAAGCGGTCGGCATAGTTGAGCAATGATTCAATATGAGAAATAATAATGCTCTTGCTAAACTGATCTATATTCGACTTGTATTCTTCAAAAATGGATTGAATAACACTGTTTATAATTGCCTCCTCTTTGTCAGACATGAATAATGCTTCATTGAGTAAATAGTCCCAAAAATCATATTGCCTGATGCCTTTCGCAAGCGCAGTATTCCATATAAAATCAGGATGGATATAGATCACCCATCCTGATTTTTCTACCTTTTTTCCCTTATCATCAACATCAATGCTCAGTACCTGATTGGGCGAGATAAAAGACATGATGCCATCGTTAAAGTCAAACGGACGCTGCCCATACTGCACTTTATAATTGACCATCCGCTTTACGGAGATGGAATAGAAATCCATCACTATTTTTATTGATTCGGGATTGTACGATTGCGGGACAGTCGATATATCTACAACGCTGAGTAGTGGATGCAGCGGGGCAGGCAGTCCTACAAAATGATGAAACTCTGCTATCGTTTTAAAATGCTTCATTCTATGGTTCTTAACTTTTGATATCTAAGATCAGTCTGCCGAGCACGTGCCAGGTTGCAATTTGACGGTGCGCTTCATCTACCTCATTCAAAGGAAATACTTTATGGATTAAAACCTGAACTTTCCCTGCATCAACTAATTCAGCGATTTCTGTCAACCATTCCTGTTTAGGTTGGTTCGGCGATAATGCAACTCTAACTTTTTTTGCCTCCGCTGCCTCCAGCAATTCATCATTGAATGGAAAGTCCGAGTTAACACTAACGAAGATACCCCCGGCTTTTAAAACGCCAAAAGCTTTAATTCTTTCGCTGTTGTTACGAACAGGCGAAGCTTCCAGAACTACATCCACGTCATGCAGCAGCTCCTCAAAATTTTGCGTCTTGTAATCAATCACCTCATCAGCACCCAATTGCGTTACATAATCCACATTTTCAGCAGAAGCCATGCCGATGACGTAGGCACCTATTGCTTTGGCAAACTGCAAGCCAAAACTACCAACACTGCCAGATGCACCCTGGATTAAAATGCGCTGCCCTGATTTAAGTTCGCCGTGGGCAAACATACCTGTCCAGGCGGTTAGGGCTGCTAAGGGAACACCAGCTGCCTGTGTAAAGTCAAGACTTTTCGGCTTAATTGCAAATTGGGTAGCCTTTCCCACACAATACTCCGCGTAGCTTCCATCTCCCGGAAAGTTTGGAATGCCATATACATGATCACCAGCCTTTAAAGCCGTGACTTCGCTGCCTGCTTCTATCACAATTCCGGAAGCATCCCAGCCTAATGTCATAGGTAGCTTTAGGAAAGACCGCAAAGTTGCATTTTCACCGCTTCTGATTACTGAGTCAACCGGGTTCACCCCGCTTGCATACACTTCGACTAAGACTTCATCAGGCGCCGGAACGGGACGCGCAATATCTTCAATCTTCATAACATCTGTTCCACCAAATTCATTAATTCTTACTGCTTTCATAGTATGTGATTTTATGAATCAAAGGTCTTTAATGATCATGGTCAGGGTTTAGCTGAAATACACTTTTTATTAGCCAAATTTCCGAATTGCACCAAGACCACTTTATAAATTTACCCGATATATAAATAGCAAACATAGGGGTCAACACTTAAGTTACCAGATTCCTTACCGTCTACTGAAGACGAATACAATTCTATAAGGTAGGTAAAGGTTTAATTCAAAAGGTGTTTTTTATACTGATTAGGACTGATCCCGGTTTCTTTTTTGAATAAACGGGAAAAGTAATTTGGATGCTCAAAGCCGAGCCTATAGGCGGTTTCGTTAACGGTAAAGTTGCCTTGATTCAGTAGATTCTTCGCCTCTGAAACTAAAAAGCTCTGGATAAGATCCATCGCCGTTTTTCCTGTTTCCTGTTTCAATAGGTCGCTCAGGTATCGGGGTGACAGGTTAAGCTCATCCGCGAACCTGGCTACAGTTGGTAAGCCTTTTGTTTGTAACATCCCTTTGTCAACATAAGATGCCAAAGCATTATGGAATTTGGTTGCAGTGGTTCCAGATTGCACAAAGCGGTTCAGGAATTGCCTTTTATAAAAACGCATGGAATATCTCAGGATAGATTCGATATGGCCAATAATAATTTCTCTTGTGAATTCATCCTGGTTGTTCCTGTACTCACTTGCTATTGTTTCGTATAGTTCCCAAATGACTTGTCGTTCCTTGTCCGAAACATGAAGTGCTTCATTTAGTTCATAATTAAAGTAACTATACTTTCTGATGTCTTTGTGTAATGGGTGACCGCTCAGATAATCTTCGTGAAACCAGATCTCAAATCCTTCACCATCCAATGCAATATTCTTCATTTCAATAGTTTGATTCGGTTTAAGAAAATACATAGATCCGCTCTGATGGTCATAACGGGTTTTCCCATATTTTATCTCACCAAATTTGAACTGCTTAAAAGCGATAACATAGAAGTCGGTGGTCACCTCGTAACTCGTCACGCTTCGCAACGGATTACAGGTAAATAGTGTAAGCAGAGGATGCTCAGGTTCCGGATAATTGTTACAACGATGAACGTCGCTTAGACTTTTGAAATGCATAATGTTTAAAACAAGGTCAGTTTATGCAAACATAAACTGACCGTAAAACTAATATACTACTAAATTCTGGTTTATAGCCCATGGGCCTTTACGGAAATATCATTCCATTCTTCCCAGGTTGACAGCCGTTCAGCATATGCGGATTTAGCTAATGGCAATGCCTTTTTTCCCAAAATAAACCTCAATGGCGGGTTTGACGAATCTACCAGTTGTAATATAGCTTCTGCAGTTGCCTGCGGTATGCCATATACATCAGCACCAGTGAATTCCGGAGAGGCGTATAAATCGGCCTTCAAGGTATCATAGACTGGATTAGCAACGCTCTGAACAGATGAAGAGCCAAAGTCAGTAGAGTAACCATTGGGCTCAATGAGTGTTACATTAATCCCAAATTCTTTTACTTCCCCGGCTAATGCTTCGCTAAGTCCTTCTACTGCGAATTTGGAAGCACTGTAAATACCAACAGTAGGAAAAGAATAGATGCCAAGGGCACTGGAAAGTTGCAATATATGTCCATTGCCCTGTGCTCTCATGATAGGTAATGCTGCCTGCGTGATCCACAGCGTACCGAAGAAGTTTGCGTCAATTAAATCTCTTGCCGCTTGCTCCGTTGTTTCTTCAACCGCACCAAAAACACCGGTTCCGGCATTGTTAATGACCACATCAACGCGCCCGAATTGCTCTTTAGCCTTCTCAAGGGCATCAAAACAGGCTGCCCGGTCAGTAATATCCAATTCCAGAGGAAGCACCGCGCTTCCGTACTTTTCGGTGAGATAATTTAATCCGCTGATGCCCCTGGAGGTTGCAATGACCTGATCGCCCCGGTCTAAAAAAGCCTCCGCCCATATTTTGCCGAACCCGCGGGATGCTCCTGTTATAAAAATTACTTTTGACATGATCTTTAAATTTTAGATTGTTTTAATAATCCAAATCTAAAGGTACTCCCCGCCTGCGAACGTATACATAACTGCAGAATAACGATACATATTTACAATTACTTCCGGGTAAGAAACCATTAAATTAACAAGCCGGCTATTAAACCGGCTTGTTAATTTTAACTACTATTTACTTACCGGCATCTATGCCGATAGCAAAAATCTCTAACTGGCGTTAATCTGCCGGTTTATCACCTTATTACCTTTTTTAATTTATCCAGCAAATCATCGCCACGAAGATTTTTCGCTATGATTTTCCCCTGTGGATCAATGAGAAAACTTTGCGGAATAGCGGCAATCCCATAGGCTTTGGCAACTTCGTTCTGGCGGCCTTTCAAATCACAGAGCTCTATCCATTGGAAGCCATTGGATTTGATTGCATTCAACCAGTTTGCTTTTTTATCATCCAGCGATACCCCTATAATCTCAAAATTTTTACCCTGGTACTGGTTGTAAGCTTTTTTAAGGTAAGGGTATTCTGCGCGGCAGGGACCGCACCAGCTTGCCCAAAAATCAATCAGCACATATTTCCCCTTGTTAATTTGGCTTAGGGATACCATCTTTCCTTTATCATTCATTTGGCTGAAATCAATAGCGGGCTGTCCGATAGCAAATTTCTTTACTATAGCAAGACGCTGCGCCACTATGGTACCTGCAGCTGATGTCTTATAAGCAAGGCTCATAGCATTGTACATTTCATCAAACCCCTCAGGGTCTTCGATTGCCACGGAGTTATCTGTGAGGTAATCTTCGGAAACCTGGGAGTTGGGATGGCTCAACACAAAGCCTTTGGCTGCCAGATCTATTTTCGCCCACTTATCGGAGGTCATTCTTCTGCTCACCGCCGCCACTGAATCTTTGGATATCAATTTTTCCTTTTCCTCCCACATTTGGTCGGCTTTTTTAATTTCAATGTCCAACAAGCGTTTAAACAGCTCATAATCTGCCTGAACCGGACCGGCTGTTATTATCGAAGATGCAATTGTGGCACCTTCCACTTTAATATCAGTTGGTTCAAGCATCATTTCAGTTCCGTCAACAGTGGGCACCACATCACCTACTTTTGGTCGGATTGTTATCCTGTCAGCTGGTATTAACCAAAGATTTGCCTTTACAGGTCGATTGATCATTCCCTGGAAAGCGAAGCTTCCTTCTTTCAGCAAAATGGAGTCCTGAACGTATTTTCCGCCATCGGTATAAGACAGGAAAGCATAACTGGGAGCTGGTATTTTGGTAATATGACCTTCCAGGTTAAATTTTTGCTGTGCGAGTGCGTCTAAAAGTGGTACAAGCATTGCACAAAGCAGAAAAAAAGATTTGATTTTCATCTTATGGATATTCATGGTTTGCATAATTGATTATTTATATGTTGTGAATATTTGCGTCACTAATTATATCCTGGATTTTGTGATAGACTGCGGTTCAATGTTCGCTGAGCATTCGGTATAGGAAACAACTCGGCCGACGGTTTCCATGAGGTTTTTGTTGCACTCATCACGATATTAATCCTTCCAGTACGTTTGAGGTCGAGCCAGCGGTGCCCCCACTCACTATTCAATTCTATCCGACGTTCCTGCTCTATAGCAAGTAGCATTGCATCTTTAGTCTTAGCGAGGGAATTTTCCAGCCCTGCACGGCTGCGAACGGTAGAAAGATCTGTCGCGGCACCCTGAACATTATTTTGCTGCGCCCTTGCCTCAGCTCTAATCAGGTATTGTTCTGGCAGCCTCAGTATCGTATAATATTCCGTATCTGCACCAGTTGTTAAGCTTTTGTACTTAAAAGGATAGGTGTATGCAGTCCCGTTGTAGTTCGTCATTCCCGTCCAGGCTGTTTTTCTCTTGTCGCCCGCCTCGAAAGCACCTAGCAGGGAAGGCGTCATAAAATAGCTTGGGATCTGTGTTACTGGATTCGGCAATACTTCCGTTGCATACCAGGTATAGCCACTGTTATCATTATACAACTGCCAGATTGCTTCAGAACTTGAAGGACTAAAAACGTCGTTCAGGTTCTCAGTAAGAGAAAAATCTGATGAATTATTAATGATGCTGCTTGCCTGTGCCTCGGCTTCAGCCCAGTTTCTGTTATATAAGCAGACCCTTGCCAGCATTGCAGTTGCTACCGATTTGTTTGCCCGTGTTCTGCTTCCATTAGAAACCGAATAGTCTGAAAGGAGGTTCGCCTGGGCAAACTTAAGGTCTTCAATAATCTGGTTATACACTTCCGCTGCTGGTATTCTCGCCATATTTGTGTTTTTTGAGACATCTGTTCCCAATACCAGGGGAACGTCTCCATAAACGTTGACCAGATAGAAATAGCAAAATGCCCTAATAAACCGTGCTTCAGCCGATGCCTGATTTTTCAGTCTTTGGGAGATTCCCTCTCCCCCTGTCAGCCCCTCAAGTATGGCATTAGCTACATAAATTGTTTTATAAGAATCTTCCCAGATCGCAGCAGCGTTTCCGTCAGTAGAAAGAATAGCATTATTTGTAAATGCGTCGAAATCATTTCCGTTATACTGTAGTTCATCGGCACTTACTGCCAGTATTGTAGAAATACTGTTCCGGTAAGAGCCGGTTTGTGGAGCAAACGATTCGTACAGTCCGGCCAGAGTAGACTGCACAGTTGCGGAATCCTTAAACACGGTGGTACTAAGCAACTCTGTCTTTGATGGCCCCACATCAATCAATTTTTTACAGGAGCCTAATAGCAGCAAGGCAACTACTGCGGTAAGTATTTTCAATGTATGATCTTTTTTCATGGATACAATTTTATAAAGTGAATTTGATACCTGTGACCAGCATACGCAACGTCGGAAGGTTGGTGGTCAGTGTTTCAGGATCCAGACCTTTGTATTTGGTAAAAGTCAGCAGATTCTGCCCCTGGCAGTATACCTGGAGAGAGGCGATCTTTAATTGTCTGGCAATGGCAGCCGGAAACGTGTAAGACATTGCAACATTCTTTAGCCGTATAAATGATGCGGTTTCTATCACAGCATCGGAGGCTGTATAATAGTAAAAGGCGTTTGTAGCCAAAGTACCAAAGCGTGGAGAATAGCGCAATGGCACATCGAGAAAGCTTTTCGGAATATTATAACCCGTACCTGGATAGGCTAATAGATTTATGTCGCCCCTCCTGGCCTTCCTGTTGACAAACTGAAAGAGGAGGTCGAGCTGAAAGCCTTTATAAGTAATTGTATTGTTTAAACCGCCAAAAAACTTAGGATCAGTAGTTCCTGCAACTATAAAATCACCACTACCGTTAGATGCCAGTCCAGAGGTAACCATTCCGTCGCCATTTACATCCTCTGCGGTTGCAATGCCATCAACAATACCTGTTGAATGAAGAGCTGTGATCAGGTTAAGTGGCTGCCCAACAACATAAGTATTGGCATAAACAGAGTTCTCCAGATCCGCGAAGGCGATGAGTTTATTGCGCGGAGTAGAAATATTAAATGATGAACGCCAGCTGAAATCTTTAGTTTTAATGTTGAGGGTTGAAAGTTCAAACTCGAAACCTTTGTTTTGCACTGTAGCCGGAAGGTTTGCATCATATGAATCAAATCCTGCTTGTATGGGCAGGGGCATGCTGCCCAGCAAATTGTTCGACCTGTTACGATAATAATTTGCAGAAAGGAAAATCCGGTCATGCAGAAATCCCAATTCTACTGCGAGATCCAGTTTTTTGGTTACCTCCCACTGCAGATAGGGGTTATTTATCCGTGTCGGTGAGATTCCTAACTGAGGGCCATAGCCTATGCCGGGATTATACGTACTTAATGTCGCATAATCATCAATGGATTTATCACTTCCAATAGTGCCATAACTTGCCCTTAGCTTTCCAAAGCTAAGCCATGGCATTGCCGAGGCAGCAAAATCCTCTTTAGAAAAAATCCATGCCGCTGCGCCGCTGCCAAAGGTCCCGAACGGCCTTTCAGCACCAAAACGGGACGATCCGTCGCGGCGGATGTTTCCGCTGAACAGGTACTTCCCAGCATGATCGTATTGAAGTCTGCCGAAACCTGAGTCGTATTTATAATTTTTGTAACCAGATGAGCTGTATATAACATTCAGCGCACTCAGGCTGGTGGCCAGCTGAAGGTTGGAGAAACTGCCCAATACATAATAAGGCTGTGTACTTTCAGTTTGCTGCCAGCTACCCCCTACTAAGGCTGTTAATTTCCCTTTTCCCCAGCTATGAGTATAATTCAGCTGTGGTTCAGCAATGTAAGTTTTAATGAAATTATTTCCCAGGGCTGAGGTGGGCGGAAAGTTGAGCAACGGATTGGATGCGTTTGCCGGAGTGACGGTGGTACTGAAAACATTGTTATAATTATAGCCCAGATCTGCTTTTAAAACCAGTCCGTCTAGTATCTTGTAACCCATATTCACACTGCTAACGAGGTTGGTGGATTTAAGGCTGCTGATTGAGTTAAATTGTGCAAGTGGATTATTATATCCGGGGCCAAAGTACAAACTGCCGTCAGCATTGTAAAGTGGGTAATTTGGCGGCAATGAGTAGTTTGCGTAAATTATGTTATAATTGGGGACTGTATTATTATCTGTATTGTAGCTTGCAGACAGGGAAAAGTTAAACCTTTCGTCTTTGCTTTTGTGCTGCATACTGGTATGGAACTGTACTGCCTGATCACGGGTAGAGGTTTTCATTACCGTTGTTTCACGCCGAAAATTACCTCCAAAAATAAACTGGGTGTATACGTCTCCCCCGGAAATATTAAAGGCCGCCTTAGTTTGGTGTGCTGTTTGGCCCATCAGCAGGTTGGGAATATTCGTGTCTGCGGATTGGTCCCACAGAAGGAGGTCTGGCGCACTTATTACTGTAGGCGTGATCCCTTCATTGGCGAAAGCCTCTCTCCTGATGCGCAAATAATCCGCACTACTGATCATGTCTACCTTATTGGTTACTTCGCCAAATCCGCTGTTTACGTCTACAGAGAGTTGCGTTTTACCGGCCTTGCCTTTCCTGGTAGTAATGAGGATCACTCCATTTGCACCTCGTGAGCCATAGATGGCTGTTGCATCAGCATCCTTAAGCACATTAATACTTTCTATCTCATCAGGACTGATGTTGTTCAACGGACTGAAACCCACTACGCCAGAGCCACCGGCTGTTTGCTCCACAGGCCTGTCACCAAAGGGAATGCCGTCAATTACGTAAAGCGGAGTACTGGACTGGAAACCAAGACTTGTTTGTCCGCGGATAGAAGCATTGTAGGTAGCACCTGCGTAGCCTGCACTCTGTGTAATAAACAAACCTGGAACCCTACCGCTTAAGCCAAGAATAGGATTGGTTACCGGCTGCTGCGTAATTTCAGTTCCTAAAACTGAGCTGACTGAACCAGTATTTAAACGCCTGGTTGTCGTTCCATAAGCAATGACAACGACCTCATCAAGTTTAGCGTTGCTGATCTCAAGCGTCACATTGCCCAGGTCTTTCCTGACATTGATTTCCCTTGTAAGATAGCCTACAGAACTGAGGATTAGTATAGCCTTATCATCAACTTTTTTAAGGCTGAAAAATCCAGATACATCTGAAATTGTGGAGATCCCTGCTCCTTTTACCAGTATTGTGGCACCTGGAACAGCATTTCCATTCTGGTCCACTATGCGACCATTTACATCAATAACAGCAAAAGCGTTCATCAATCTGTCGAGGAAGCTGATCTGCCGTTCTTTTAGAGTAATAGTTTTTTCATTTATACTGAAAGTAAGTGGCTGATCTGCAAAGATTTCCTCCAAAACCTCGTTAAAATCAGAATTTTTTACGCTAATTGATACGGGCTTTGCGTGTTTGATTTGTGCTTCGTTATATAAAAACACATACCCGCTCTGAATCCTCAGATCTTTAAGTACAGCTTTCAGTGAAGCATTTGATTTAGATAGACTGATCTTTTGCGCAAGTGTAGCTGAGGTCACCTGGGTGAGCGATAGAATCAGTAATACGGTGGTGAGGCGCATAATAAGCAATATTTTTTGGTACAGCAGTGCTGGCGCAGAGCGATTCCTGGTATAATTTCTATACATTTGTTTGGTTTGGTTTTAGCTTGTACCGCCGGCTTCGAAAACTTTGGTACTTGCTTAGTTGATAATTAATTAATTGGCCAAATCGTAACCGGAAGTGTGATCTGCACTTCTGGTTTTTTACTGCTTAACATTTAAGGAAGGTGTCTTTGTAAAATTTCATCATTGTGATTAAGGGTTTATATAATTGATTATTTAGTTACATAGATTTTTCTACCGTCAATACGGAAATGCACTTTACCAGTGGCTTCAAGGGATCTTAGCAATTTGGAGACATTGCTAAACCTGGAAACCCCTCCACCGAAACGCTCCTGACTAATGTTATCTACAAAAGTTACTTCTACATCATACCAGCGCTCTACCTGACGCATAATTGTTCCGATCTCTTCATTCTCAAAAAGGAACAGATTATTCTTCCAGGCGATGGCCAGTTCCGTATCAATCTGCTGAACGGCAATGCTATTTCCATTATTGGTAAGTTCAGTTCCCGGCGTTAATGTTTCCTGACCCTGGGCCGTACTCACCAGTATGCTGCCTTCAAGCAGGGTAGTTTTAGCTACAGCTTCATTGTTGTAGGCATTGATATTAAAGTGTGTACCTAATACCTTTACTTTCTGACCCCTGCTTTCTACAATAAATGGATGTAATTTATCCTTAGCAATCTCAAAATATCCCTCACCCGAAAGCGTAACCTTACGCTCTCTTTTGCTGGCAAATGAAGCAGGATAAATTAAACTAGATGCGGCATTGAGATATATCCTACTACCATCAGGGAGCCGAACCTGTGTCTGTTGCCCACGGGAAGTTTCCAATGTATTTATAGCATCAGCGGCCACGTTGCTATTTGGCTGGATGTTATATATAATTTCGCCGGCGGCATTTTTTGAAATCGTCACACCGGATTCACTGGCCAGATTACCTGCAACAGCATGTTCGAGATTGATCTTCCTGCCATTGCTAAGGGTAAGCGTCGCTCCGGTTTTGCCAGGAGTAATGTCGGCAGAATACTTTATCTCCTCCATATGAGGTTTTTCCCGGGAGTTGATGAACCAAACGCTGAGCGTGATCACAGCTACAGCCGCGGCCGCAACCCACTTCACGAAAAGCGGCACAACACGAGGCTGCGTTGTGATCTTACTGTGAATTCGCATCAATACCTTTTTCCTAACCGCTTCAAGATCGCTTACATTAATATCAACTTCTTTGAAAGCATTGCACCAGGCATTGAACTGTGCAATTTCAGCATCAGTGGCGGTGGAATTTGAAATGCGCTCCATAATCAGAAGCAGTTCTTTATCAGAATTCATTGGCTTATTTGACAGGCTTTAACAACCCGTATATAGAGAAGAGAGTTCAACTAATGTCAGCACCCAAGCCAAGAGAAAATATTTTTACATCAATCCGCACCAGAATGACATACGACCTAAGTGAACCTTCAATTTCTTTAAGGAAATATTCATCTGGTTCTCTACGGTCTTTTCCGAAATACCCAACCGCAGTGCAATTTCCTTATTGGTAAGATAATCTTTGCGTGAGAGTTCAAAAATCTCCCTGGCCCTATCAGGTAAATTTTCTGTGAAGGATCGAATGATATCAATCAGTTCCTTAAGTTCTACGTTGTCAACATCTACAGCTTCCATTATGGCAGGTGCATTTGCTAATATTTCAGCTCTTCGTTTGCTTAAACGAATAGCGCCAGCCATATTGAATTTTACAGCTGCAAATAGATAGGCTTTCAAAGAAGTGATTTTTAGTCGCGTCCTGTTTTCCCACAACCACGTGAAGAAGTTTTGAAGAATGTCTTCACATGCATCTTCATCCTTAAGAATAGAATAAGCAAACTTATATAAGCTTTCAAAATATTTCGTATAAATCTGATTGAAAGCATCCAGGCTTCCCTGCTTTAGCAATTCAATAAGTTCATTATCACTTTTGATCGTTCTGGATGGCATTATATAATGACTCGAAGCTTTTTTAGAGTGTTTAGCTCAAATATATGGATAAAAGAGCTGCAATTTTCAGGTGAGCAGTCATTAAAAGAATAAAAGTATACGCTATGGCCGATATTTTTAGTTTACTTCACCGGGAACAGTGTTTTCTGATAATTTTTCTATTTACCTTTAATGTTAAATAAATCAGGCCTCACGTTTATCAATTGAAACCACAACATTCAACTCAAAGCCGAGAAGCTAATAATGGTTTCTAAAATAATTAGGCGAAACACCTGCTTCTTTTTTAAAAAGCCGGGAAAAGTACGTAGGGTTCTCAAAGCCCAAGGAATAAGAAATTTCGGCAATATTCATTGTACCCTGCTTTAACAGGTTTTTTGCCTCAGTAATGATATAAAGATGTATAAGTTCAAGGGCGGTTTTTCCTGTTTCCTGTTTTAGCACGTCGCTTAGATACCGGGATGAAAAATTTAACCTTTCTGCCATGAAAGTCACCGTGGGAAGGCCCGATTCATATGTCTTGTTTGTTTCAAAATAAGATTGAAGCAGCTCATGGAACCTAGTGGTAACGGTGCCAGTCAATTCTCCACGGTTCGTAAATTGCCGTTTGTAAAAACGTTGTGCATACTTAAGTAGTGTATCCAGGTGGCTAAGTAAGATCGTTTTGGTAAAGTCATCAGTATTATTGCGGCATTCCTTATCCATTATTGTTACCAGGTTCCAGATCATTGCTTCCTCACTTGGTGACAAATATAAGGCCTCATTGGTTTCATAGTCAAAATAGCCGTACTTTTTAATTTCATGATGCAAGCTGGTTCCCGCCAGGAAATCTTCATGGATCAATATCAGGAAACATTCATCCCTTAGCTTGATATTTTTAAAAGTTACTGTCTGCCGTGGTTTAATAAACAACAACTTGCCCCTATCATGATCAAAACTTGTTCTGCCATGCATAATATTTCCTGATTCCAGCTGCTGAAAAGAAACAATGTAAAAATTTGCAGAAAATTCAATATCATCACCGCCGCACTCGTCTTTGTTACCAAAGGAAATACTGAACAGCGGATGCTCTGGTGGTTTAATGCCAATGGCTTTGCTGAAACCGCTTATTTTATCGAAGTGATTCATGGTTTAATTTAAATGGAAAAGCAGTACCTGTATAATCAGATACTGCTAATATACAATCTTAATTGCCTTGCGCGGCAACGGAAACGTCCTGCCATTCTTCCCATGTTTGCATCCTTTGGCTATAAACATGTTTTATCCAATTGATACCGACCCTGCCCAGTATCAGCCTTAGCGGAGGATTTTCCGTATCTACCAGTTTCAGTACGGCCTCAGCAGTTGCCTCGGGCACTCCCCAGTCTTCTGCTTTATTACCAGCTGCAAGTCCATCTCTCACTTCATCGTAAAAAGCTAAGGGTTTGCTTTGCATCCCTGAGCTTGTGGCAAATTCAGTTGTAAAACCGTTAGGTTCCAATATACTAACTTTGATACCAAAACCACTAACTTCGGCAGCCAGGGCTTCACTAATGCCTTCAACAGCAAACTTGGAAGCACTGTATAGTCCCAAAGTTGGAAAAGCTAACAGCCCTAATGCGCTTGAAACCTGAATAATGTGCCCGGATTTTTGTTCACGCATAACCGGAATAATTGCCTGGGTTACCCATAGTAAACCATAAACATTGGTTTCAAATTGTGTGCGTATCTCCTGCTCTTCTAATTCCTCTATGGCACCAGTGTGACCGTAGCCAGCGTTGTTAATCAATACGTCGATAGTGCCAAAATGCGCTTTGGCTTTTGCAACAGCCTCAGAGCATGCAGACTTGTCGGTCACATCCAGCTTCAACGCAAGCAATGTTGAAGCATATTCTTTTGAAAGTTCTGTTAAGGCGTCCGGGTTTCTAACTGCAACCACCACCTGATCTCCACGTTTCAGGAAAGCTTCCGCCCATATGCGGCCAAGGCCACGGGAGGCTCCGGTTATAAAAATTGTTTTTGCCATTATTATTTGTTTAATGTTGATTTAAAATACAATGACAAATCTCAGCTAAAACCGGGCGGCATTACTGATACAAAAGTATGTAATCATAGAACGATTTCACGTAATTTATTTCCAGTCAAACTAAGCTTAACAGAAAAAACCATACCTGGATCCTGGTACTCCTGTATCGTCTTTTTTATCACGGATAAACTCCTTTTTAACTTTTTCTGGAACAGAATCCGGCCATCCATTGTTACGGTCACCACCTTGTCCAAATCCACAAGCTGGTCATTAAGGTTAATATTAAGTTCACTGAAAGTATTTTTGATCACACTGATTTGATTGCCGTGTATGCTAATCTCTGCGGTTGCACCTTCCACCAATGCCTTTGCTGGTGCCGATAACCAGTAAAAGCGGTGCTGCACTCTGTTGTCCTCCACCCAGATTACTTTTTCCGGAAAGGGATTTCTTTTAAAAGATGCCATCCATGGTATCGCGATTGTATCCCTCCGGTCCATCCAATGTGCCTTGTCTGCATACAAATGAAAGTCGTGAACAAATCCCTTCGGATCCAATTGATGAAGACTGTCTAATTTTTGGTGAAATGCGACAGCCAGCGTATTGCGGTGATAAGCCGTATCCCTTCCACCCATAAAGATAGAAAAAGGAAGGTTTCTTAGGTTGAGCGCATTTGCATCACCGGGATGCCCTGCCATCATGGAAGCCGCAGCCCAGCGGTCTGCCATACGCGGTGCAAGCTGAAACACTCCGTCCCCTCCTGCTGAGTACCCCAAAATATACACTTTATTTGGATTGACATCCTCCAGGATTATCCCATACCTTATCAATGAATCCAGAAGATTATCTATCTGATCTTCATGCCACAAATTCCAGGTATTGGTGGGTGCTCTTGGTACAATAACCAAACCTTCTGCAATTGGATATAGTGTCCGCTGGTTTTCCCACTGCTGATCGTTTATCTGAGGTGGTGCGTTTCCACCACCATGCAGTGAAATATAAAGACTACGTCCGTCGGCAGGCTTCTCTCCAAATACCTTGTAGGCGATAGGCATCTTATAAGTTTTAAACTCAATCACCCCTTCGGCCCAAACTTTTTTTGCGGCAGGAAGTAAACGCTTTTTTTCCAGCTCCCATGCTTTAACCGAAAGCGCTTCCGCTTCCTTTTTGCTCAGTCCCTGCTGTGCAACAGATGTAATGGTCATCATTAGTAAAATACAAATGCAGATTATGTTATGTTTCATAAGTAAAATTTAGTTTATAATTATATCATCAGGAACTTGTCCATCTTTATTTTTTAACAGGTCAAGGATGCATTCATTTTTAATAATAAGCATACCCTGTCTGTCCGTTGTAATCCCCGCCTCAAGCAAATAAGTATATTTTGGAACCTTACCCTCCATCAACGTAGGCAGGTAAGCAAACTGCACATTTTCAGTTTCCTTTTGCAATGCTTCACCCACTTCAATAATGTGGGTGGAAATAATAAAAAAGCATCGTCTGAACTGTGCAAAGGCATGTGTAACTGATAACGTTGCGTCATAAGCATCTTTAACGTTGGTACCTTTAAACAGTTCGTCGAACAGAACTAAAAAACTGTTCCCGGCCGCAACTTCTTCTGCTGCCTTTTTAACCCTCAAAACCTCCGCATAAAAATGGCTGTAACCCAGATTCAGGCTGTCGGGAACATTTATCGATGAATAGATCCCATCAAGGATTGAAAATTCAAGATCGCTTGCAGCAATGGGAAAGCCCATATGTGCCAGATAAAGTGCTATTCCCAGCGACTTCATGAAGGTAGATTTCCCCGCCATATTTGCCCCGGTAAGGAACATCATATTGCTGTTTTTATTGAAACTAATGGCATTGGCAACCCCTTTCACGAGTGCCGGATGCCATAGGCCTGCAGTTACTATCCGCTGCCTGTCTTTTGGTAAGGCTTTTGCGTAGTTGAAATTATGTGCCTTACCTACTTTGCCTACCGCAAGGTAAACATCCAGCCTATACATGTACTCCAGTAAAACTTCAACATCGCTAAGGAGCGTATGCTTTAGTAAATGGTCATAAGCCGCCAGTTTCGCTGTAGGCAACTCTCCTGCCGCTTTTTCCTTCAGCAAATTACCCAGTAAGGGTGTAGCCAGGATGTCCTGCATCACCTTCCGCTCTTCATCAAAAGGTGTTGGCTGCGATGCATTCAGCTGTAACAGGAAATTTTTTAAGGCATTTAGCAATACAATTGTGGCCAACATTCCTTTCTGTAATGCGGCGTAACGCTCGTCCCTAACCAGGATTGCCTGCATTTTTTTAGAAAAAACCGCAAGTAATGCAGCAGGGTAATTTGTACTGCTGCCGATACTCAGGTAATTCTCCACAGTCTCGAATTCAGCACGGGTAAATGGAAAGGCCAGGTTCTTTTCCTGAAAATAACGGAGCAGGCTACTGCGTTTATTGATTGCATCAAAATCAATTAAGGGATTTTTGAACAATTGACTCAATAACCTTTCACCGCCACTGGTCTGTACTTTATTAAACATGCTAAAAATGGATCCGGGTGTGAACTTACCCAGTAAGTTCAAATCCTCAAGCGTTTGTTTGTCGACTGTAAACTTCATATCTTTTGTGTATTCAGCCGCTCCATGCCGGAAGCCAAAATTTCTAATATACCTTCATTTCTTATAATTATCATTCCATGCCTGTCCGCAGTTAAACCCTTTTCAAGTGTGTAGGTGTAAACCGGCTTGTTCCCGTCCATAACGGTGGGCAGGTAAACAAAATTTATATTGTCACACCTTTCTTTCAATACCTCACCTGCTTCGATGATGTGTGTAGAGATAACAAACATGCTGTCGCGTTTTCCTGCAAAAGCTTCCGTGAAAGCAATTGTTGCTTCCGCTGCGTCCTTCACATTTGTTCCCCTGAACATCTCGTCAAAAAGCACAAACAGGTTCCTGCCTATATTAAGTTCCTGGGCAATTTTTTTAATACGCAGTACCTCCACATAGAAGTGACTGGCACCCATACCCAGATTATCAGGAAGATTGATCGTGGTATAAATGCCATCAAGCACAGAAAATTCCATTTTCCTGGCTGCAACAGGGAAACCCATATGGGCAAGGAAAAGCGCAATACTCAGCGACTTCATGAAGGTTGATTTCCCGGCCATATTGGCACCTGTAAGGAAAATCACGTTACTTCCCTCATTGATTTGGATGGAATTGTCCACTGCTTTTTGTAATTCCGGATGATACACTCCCTCCAGATTTAGCATATGCTTCTGCTTAGGCAGAGCTGTCGGGAAAACAAATGCACGCTCTGCTGCAACAAGCGCCACAGCATAATAAACGTCCAGGCCGTACAGATAACTCATCATTTTGAGCATCACCTCCCGCTGACGAAATCGGAACAGCTCATCGTACTGCATGTATTCGCTGCCTGAAACCTTGCCATTGGAAGGTAAAGCAAGAATTTCCTTTATCCCTGGTGTATCCAGCAGTTCCCTTAGGTCTGTTTTATCCTGTTTGTAGAATTCAAAATCTGCCGTGTCAAGAGTGTTCAAAAACTGCTGCAGTTCTTTTAACAATTTCAATAAACTATCAATGCCGAGGTAGATAGCGGAGGTAATGGCGTCCACTGCAACCATATTGCTCAACTTTTTGGCGATAGAATCCTGTTGTGCCGACAACTTTGTTCTGGAATCGGTATTTTTCAAATACGATTCAACCGGATCAAAATGGTCAATACTAAATGGGAATGATGTCCCTCTCTTAGCCAACTGCTGTATTATTAGGCTGCGATGGTTTATTTTATCTTCATCTGACAATGGAAAGCGAAACATTTCTTCCAGAATTGCTGCTCCGCCTCTCGTTTTGGTCCTGTTAAAAATCTGGTAGATGGAAGTTACACCTGATTTTCCAAAAAGGTTCAGGTCATTTATGGTTTGCTGATCGGTAAGAAATGCCATTTTATTTTCTTTTTCTTCTAATTAATATCAATGTGCCAATGGCCAACATGATACCCGGTAATACCCAAATGAATGTAATGCGCAGATATTTAATCTGTTCTCTTTTAATTAAAATGGTGGTGTCTTTTGGTGCCGGACGATAGCTGCTGATCGGGAATTCACCGTAGCTTAACCAACTAAATATGCCAGTGTTGAAGGCAAAGTTGGCTGTCCTCATGTTAAAGCGATTCAATTCGATATTAGACATGAAATCGGCGTCACCCGTAACAACGATACGTTGCTCCTTCCCTTTTGTTTTCCTTGTAATACTCACCGCAAGTGGAAAAGATTTTTGCAAATCACCTTTTTCCGGTTCAAATTTTACTTGAGCGGAATCCGTTACGAACTTATCCTTTTTAAGCCAGCTTTTTCTTGGGTCAGTTACAAGCAGCGGTTTGATGTTATATACGCTTGAACTTTCAAGTCCCAATGCCGTTGCCATCGGCATGGACACCACTACACTGTCAGAATGGGCAGATTGAAGCGGTGGATAGAGGTTTGCCCCGGTACCTGTTAGAAAAGGTGCTGCAAGATGTGGCCCAAGGTCCCTGCTGGTTTGCACAATTGCACCGGCCATTAATTGTACACCAAACTGTTTTAAAAACGGATTAAGCATGTCTTGTTTTCCAGGTTCTCCGGTAATCAGTAAATTACCTCCATTGTTTATATATTGCTGCAATTTAGCTGTCTCGACTCCGCTAAGGGCCGTTTTCGGATCGGCAACTACAAGTACAGAAATATCCTGAGGAATCTGCTCATTTTGCAGGGAGATGGTGTCAACGTCGAAACCTTGATTGATCAGTGAACTTCTAAAATTTTTCAGGTTTGCCAGCGCTCGGTAATCACGGTCGCCCATTTTATCAATGTTCCGTTCCAGGTTGCCGGTTACAAATAAAATTTTTGGAATTTTTGCAAGTAGAAGCCTTTTGAGCGCCGCTGAGATTTCGGTCTCCGATGGCCAGTGATCATTGTCAGGAAATACCCTTAAGAAAGTTTCCCTTCCTTTATATTTGAGCTGCATGATATAATAATTTGGCTCTTGTGAAAGGTTAACCATCTTGCGGATTTCTTCCGGTCGCTTAAACTGGCCCAGGCGCATGTCGCCGGTTTCGGCCATCTTTTTGACGATTTCTTCTAAAGTTTTTCCGGGGTTAGCTTTCATAATCCCGTTACCTAAGTTAAGCGTATCGTAATACATCACTGTTTTCAACTTAATGTTGTGTTTGAATCGCACATAAGGTGCCCAGCGGTTGATGTTTAATTGATAGGATTCTGGATTTCCATCTTCCATAAATCCGCCAAGGATATTTGCATACCCGGTAACTTCAAGTGGCTCATCGCCAAGATCCTTTACAATTTTTTGTGTATCAGGTTTAATGGTATTATTTTTTTCTCTGGTTACGTCAAAGTATGCAATAAGCTGGGGAATCGAACTAACATACCCAATCGCGATAGTGATCATGACAATGAGGCTATAACGGCTAACTTTCACCCAGGTGGAGGTCGTTTCCATTCCTGTTTTTAGCTTGTAAATGGTCAACTGCAGAAACATAAACACAATAGCAAAAAAATATATAATCCCATTACTTGTAATCAGTCCTGCGAGCATCCAGTCTGTGCGGCCGGCAACGGAAAGAAAATAAGTAACATCCCTTAAAAAAGGAATTCCTCGCCATAAACCGGATATATTGTAAAGTATGCCAAAAGTGACAAAGGTACATACAGCGGCTACAATCTGATAGGTTGTTAGGCAGGACATGAAAATTCCTATTGCAGAATAAGCACATAGCAATAAAAATAAACCAAGTACACAGCTCAGCAATAATCCCGTATCAGGACTATTTACTGTAAAATAACTGGTGATGATATAGATAGATACAATACATACCATTACGATACTCATGACTACCATTGCAGCAAATTTTCCTAATACAATATCCCTGACGCGAATTGGTGAAGAATATAAAAGCCGGATGGTGCCACTGCTTGTTTCACGGCTAATGAGCCCCATCGTAAGCAGCGGAAGATAAAGATACAGATTCCCCATCACGTTAGATAATACACCTCTTCCCCCTGAAAATATGGAACTGATGATACTGAATGGAATTTTATAACCTCCTTCTACGGTTACAGCAACATCATCAAGTCCCTTCAGGTAGACAAAGCCGCACTGGATCATAAAAATAATGATGAGGAACCAGGCAATTGGAGAATAAAACAGCAGCTTCAGCTCTGTTTTAGCCACTCTATATATTGTTTTCATTAAGCTTTTTTGAGTTATTATTGTTGGGACAATTGTTTGAATATTTCTTCTACAGAGTTTTTTTCGAGGGTGATTTCCTGCAAACGCCAGCCATTTTGGACACTGATTTTCACAATTGTTTCTGCAATCGAGGCTTCGCCACTGAAATATAGACGAGCGAGCCTTTCAGTAAGCAATTCTGCCCTTATAATGCCATCGATGGCTTCCAACACGGCTATTTCCGGCATATTGTTAAAATGGATCAACATGCTATGTGGCTCTATATAGTTATTGAAGGCATCCATAGTATCTTCAAATACAATCCTTCCGTTTTCGATCATCTTAATATCCCTGCAGAGCAATTGTACCTCAGAAAGAATGTGTGAAGAAAATATGACCACCCTGTCTTTTGCTATGTCTTTGATCAGGTTTCTCACTTCGATAATCTGATTTGGATCCAGTCCATTGGTAGGCTCGTCGAGTACCAGGACGTTGGGACGGTGCACAATGGCCTGAGCGATGCCCACACGTTGCCTATATCCCCCGGATAGATTTTTGATCAACCTGCCGCTGAAATGATCTATTCCGCAGCGCTCTTTTGCTTCTTTCACAGCAGCTTTTCGTACCTGCCCGGACATATCCCTCAGGCCTGCGCAATAATTGAGGTACTCATCTACAGTAAGATCCAGATATAAAGGCGGGTTCTGGGGCAGAAATCCGATCTCCATTTTTGCACGCATCGGATCGTCCTTAAAGTTGATGCCGTTGATATATACATTTCCCTCCGTTTGATTGAGAGAACCGCAGAGAATGTTCATTGTAGTAGATTTACCGGCACCATTGGAACCCAGAAGCCCTACGATACCGAACTGGCTAATTTCCATGTTTATATCACGTATCGCCCAGCTAGTGCTATACCGGTGGGATAAATTCTCTATTTTTATTATATTTTTTTCCAAAATTTGACGATTTTACTGTGTACAGGACATAAGTCTGCTGCCAATTTCACAAAGGTCATTAGCAGCAGAACTTATTAATTCGGATTTTGTATCAATTCCGGATTTTGATTAACGATGAGAGAAGACAGTGGGAACACATATGCATTGCTGTTAGGCTGCAGCGTATACGAGGCACCATTATAAATACGGGTAAACGGTTTAGCAAAAAATGGGTCTTTGTTCAGGCGTTTCTGGTCAAACCAGCGAAGTCCGGTCCCGAAGAACTCCCTACGGCGTTCGTTGATCACCATTTCCAATGCCTGTTGATCGCCCGTTGCGGAAAGGTCTTTGTAATCCGCTGCTAAAAACCTGTTTTTACGTAGGTCGTTCAGCATTTTTACTGCTTCATCTCGTTTTCCTGATCGGGCAAGACATTCCGCACGGATCAGCCAGGTTTCACTAACTGATAAGCCTACGTTACTTCCATCGGTTCCATTTCCGGCCCAATATCCTATTCCCGAAAAATTTTGCCAAAAGGTACTGCCATTTTTAGTGAACAGCGTATACCTCAAATCTTTCGATCCTAGCAGGTTCAGCAGGTCATCACTCAATTGCAGGGCAGAATAACTGGTTCGTGAGATTTTCCGAAGCAAAATTTCCCTGTTGTCCACTAGTCTGGGGAAGGGAAGTTTTGAAGCACCCACAAAGGTCTTGTAATCATAAAGTGTACTTGTCAGGGCAAGTGATTCTTCTGCAGCTTGTTGGGCAGCACTGAAATTACGCATGGCCAGGTGGGCCTTCGCAAGCAGCGCGTACGCGGCTGCCCTATTTGGCTTTACAGAATTAACCTGAGTAACTGGTATCAGCGGTATAGCGAGCTGTAAATCCTTCAGTATTTGTGCGTATACCACGGCGACGGTTGCCCTTTCCAGGTTTACAAACAATTTAGCCTCCAATAAAAGTGGTACACCAGGATCTGTTGCAGCTGTTGTCGCATCATATTGTTTTGCGTAGCTATTCACCAGCGTAAAATAAGTAAAGGATCTTTGGATCAGTGCTTCTGCATAAATGGCATTTCGTTCGTCAAATGAACCGCCTTTACTATCCAGTACTCCAGCTATCACGGTATTATAAGTGTATATACCTTTATACATCGCATTCCAGTCATAATCATCCATTTTATCTACATAAAATGGTTTCCCCCAGGTATACATCGTAACATCGGTCATGTCCGCCGAAAAATACTGCTGTAGGACAGAATCTTTTAAATCGATATCATCACAACTGAGAATGGCTGAGTTTCCCGAGCCAACTTCAGAATCATTTTTGTTATTGATCAGTAAGCGGTAATCCGTCGTGTAAACCAATACCCTTTGACCCTGAACCGGGACTTCTTCAACGTATTTTCGACATGAAAGCACGGTTATAGATATTACAGCTATGCATGCTATTTTAAATATGTTCATGGTTGTTTCTTTTTGTATTATAAACTTAGGCTAACTTGAAAAGAGTAAGTTGGCACCGGAGCCAATTGATAAGTGGTTGTGACATTATAGAGGTAATCGGGGTCGATATGCTCCTTATTCTTAGCCCAAATCATGCCCAGATTCCGCGCAACGGCTGACACAGTTATGGCCTTAACACCCAATTTCGTCACCATCCGCTGTGGCACAGCATACGCTAAACGTATTTGCTGCAACTTTACGTTACTTCTGCTCCTCACCAGCAAATCAGAATTCGAATAGCGTTCTATACTCCCGCCGTAAATAAAGCCCTGTGTATAATCCGTGTTAATTCCCGGAACATTGGTAGTCAGTTCATCTCCAGGCTTTCTCCATCGTTGAACCAAATCACCTGCACGGGATGCGTAAATACCAACTTCATTAACGGAAGGTTTTCGGAACACGCCCCCCAGCTGATACTGGAATTGAACGCCTAAATCAAATCGTTTGTAAGTTACATTTGTAATGTAGGCACCAAACCAGGGTGAAACAGTCCTTCCCGAGAAATATTTAATATCCCAGTAAGCATAATCTGCTGTGGTATAAATTTTCCCCGGCTCGTTCGGATCTTCAATAAGGGTCTCTCCTTTTTGGTCAAGTCCTGCGAATTTATAAGAGAACAGATAGTCGGTTGGATATCCGTCGTGAATGATTTGCCCTTGCGTAACATCCTCATTGCCAATCGGCAATTTAAAACGCTCATCATGAATAATGTTGGTATTGTACGATAAGTTAATGGTATTGTTCCACGTCACCTGTTTAGACCTAACCAGTGCGAATGAGAGTCCAAGGTCTATACCCTTTCCATCCAATTTGGCTGCATTGAACAAAGTGCTCGAAAAGCCATAGGTTGCGTTGATCGGCAGTTCATAAAATATATCTGTAGAATGTTTTCTATAATAATCCAATGTTACTGCAAAACGGCTGTCCAACACAGAAAATTCCAGTCCATAGTTTATCATCCTGGTTTTCTCCCAGGCCAGGTCTTCTCTGGCAGGACGGCTGATACTTGCTTGAGGAAGACCTGAATAACTATCAGTTCCGTTCAAATCAATAACCGTCACCGGCGCGTACCCCTGAGGTGCGTTACCTGTAAAACCATAGGTAAAGCGACCCGATAAGGAGCTTAACCAGTCGATGTCTTTTAACAGGTTTTCTTTTTTCATATTCCAGCTTAAACCGGCTGACCAAAGCGGAATCGCCCTTTTTCTACGCTCCACACCAAGCAGGTTTAGATCGTCAAAGCGCCCGCTTCCCGAGACGGTATACTTGCTGTTGAAGGTGTAAGCCGCATTTGCATAATAGGAAAGTGCCCTGGTCGTTTTCTCTATTACAGCACCCGAAGTACTACCGATAGACGGCCGGTTTCCATACATATCCAGATAGCCTACCGTAGGGTTTACCACACTAAAGGCATTGATCTCTTTATCATAGCCATAACGAATCTCGCCACTTTTTTTGTCAAAGACCTCCCGGATTTCATTACCCAGAACCATATTTAGTTCATGCCTACTGTTCCAGTTTTTATTGACGTTTAACTGGCCCCGCAGATTATAACTTCTAACTAATCCATTTTCAGAAGCCAGCCTTCCACCTATCGGAATTCCATAAACAGGTCTTCCCGAAGAATTGATACTTGTAGCCTTATTGACCATCATTCTGGCTTCATAACTATCAGGTTCCTGGTAGTTCTCACGCTCATTGAAATTACGTCCTACGTTACCAGACATCGTTACACTGAGCCATGGTGTAATTTTACCATTAATAGCTACATTCAGGCCCAGGTTATTGCCCGTATTTATAGTATTGTTATAATTTAACTCGTCAACAGGTGAGTAGCGAAAAGGCAAATAGCCCTTGGCTTCAAGCTCCCGCGCCTTTGAGGGAACGACAAGAGCATCGTAATACCTGGTACTGCCGTCAGGATTTTTAAGCATATCATACGGACGTAAGCCTAAATCAGACATACTCATCGCCGTAGTAGATGCCGGATTCGTTTTATCAGTTGTATTGGCGTATGATAAGGAGGTATTTATATTCACCCGGCCTTTAAAAAGGACTGAAGTTGTTCCGATATTAAATGAATACCCCTTATTCCTATTGCTTTTATATACACGGTCGTCTGTGTAATAAAAGCCAGACATATAGTATGAACTGTTTACTCCTCCCCCTGACATTGACAGGTTATACTGTTTTGTAGCTGGTCTTTGCAACAGGTACTCAGCGATCTGGTCGCCATTGTCATATTGCGCCAATGCCGCAAGTTCCGCATTCATTTGTGCCTCAGAGATTTCCCCGCGTTGGTTGCTAAAAATAATGGCTTGTGCCTGGCTGTTGTTCCGCGAAAGATAATTCCCGGGTACCGGATCCGACAATAAATAAGCCTTAATCATATCTTTTTCCAGATCTATGTAATCAGGAACGGACATTGTAGGCCCAAAGTTTGTCTTGGGTTTAGCACTAGTGCTATAGGTAGTAGAGAAATTCAGGGAAGGTGGAGAATTTTGCTTTCCTTTTTTTGTGGTTACTACAATTACGCCATTCGCAGCCTGAATGCCCCAGATGGACGCGGCAGCAGCATCCTTAAGAAAGGTCACTTGCTGAATGTCGTCCGGATTAAGGTAATCTAAGCCACCCCGGGCAATAGATATCTGCGAGGGAAATCCGTCAATCACCAGCAGGGGTTCTACACTTACCTGAGTGTAGCGACCTACAATAGTAGAGATTCCCCGGATGTTAATTGTACCATTCCGGCTCTGCCCGGCCGTGGTTTTTGTAGAAATATTTACTCCGGGAACCAGGCCTTGCAGACGTTCCAACACGCTAATTGTTGGATATTGTGCCAGGTCTTTGGCAGTTACAATTCCGAATGAACCAGTAGCACGGTCCTTATTCACATTCTGATATCCTGTACTCACGATAGACACATCTTCAAGTGCCGCCACAGCAGGCTTCATGGCGATTACTATGTTATTCTGACCTGTCAATCTCAGTGTATCCGGATTGTAGCCAATAAAAGAGGTTATTAAGGTCTCTTTGCCGGTGAGGTTAAGTAAAGTAAATGATCCGTCAGCCGCAGAGCGTGCGGATTGGTTACGTCCCTTTACCACAACGTTTGCACCAGCCATCGGTTCTCCCCGCTCGTTTATAACTAGTCCTCTTACGTCAACTTTCAAAAAGACAGCTGTGATGCGCTCAAACAAAGAGCTTTCTTTACTTAGCACAACAACCATTCTATTTTGAATTTCAAAAGCCAGAGGCTGATTTTTGAAGATAAGTTCCAGTACTTGCGGAAGATCCATATCTTTCACATGAATACTAACTGGTGTAGCGGATTTCAGTACCTGGCCGTCAGCAACAAAGTCATAACCGCTCTGTGCTTTGATTTTAGCAAAAATTCTTACTATGGAAGCATTTTTCTCTGAAAGAGAGATTTTCTGGGCGTAGCCTGACGCGGCAACTTGCATTAAAGACGCTAACAATATCACGAAAGTTAATCGCATAATGAGCAAAAATTTGTGGTATACGCGTTTATGCATACCGGGTTTTCTGGTATATTTTGTATACATTTATTCTTGGTTTGGTTTCTGCAGTATGCCTCAACTTTCCAGGGGAAAGGTTACTGCGGGTTTGGTTGATCAGTTGATTATTGGCCTAAGCCAGATTTAAACCAGGTTCCGGGTTCCGGGATCTGGTATTTTTTAAGTAGCTATTTTGTCACGTATACCTTCCTCCCTTCAATTTTAAAGTGAACCAGTTTTGTGGATTCCAAAGCCTGAAGTACCTGGCTTATATTTTTAGTTCTTGACACATTTCCAGAAAATGCTCCCGTCGGGATGTCGCCTTTGTAAATTACCTGGATGTTATACCAACGGGCAATGTTGCGCATAACAGGCTCAATCCCATCATCGGTAAAAATGAAATTCCCCTCTTTCCAGGCCACATTTTCTTCCAGGTTTGCTTTACTAAGGTTGACCGTCTCTCCTTTCAGCAACGATTGCTGGCCAGGCACCAGCATAACTTCATCCTTATAAAAAACTTTCCCCTTATTGTTCCAGGCCACAGCCTGAAAATCTATCCGTACGCTTCCTTCAACCAGTGTGGTAACGATTGCCTTCTCCTCTTCATACGCCTTAATATTGAAGTGCGTACCTAACACAGTCACATTCTGTTCTTTTGTTTTTACTTTAAAAGGATGCACCTCATCTTTAGCTACTTCGAAAAAGGCCTCACCCTCAAGAATAACTTCGCGTATTTTTGAATTCAGGAAAGAAGCAGGATATTTTAAAGAAGATGCTGCATTCAACCAAACTACTGAACCATCAGGCAGTTTAACGCGGTATGTTTCGCCCAGGCTGGTAGAAAGTGTGTTCATTCCAGGATGATTGCCCTTGCCAGTTTCCTTTATTTCATAAGTTATTTCACCATCTGATGTCTTGGAAATCCGAACACCCTGCTCAAAAGCCAGTGCTCCGCTGACTGCCGCTGAAAGCACAATCTTACGGCCATTCGCTAATGTAAGTGTAGCTGTATTTTTTCCGGCAGCGATGTCATTGGCATAGGCAGTGCCAGGGGATGTCTTTTCTAAATGCCTGTAATAAAAAAGCCCAGATCCAAATAAGACTATTGCTACAGAGGCAGCAATAGCGAACTTCCATATGGCCACTTTTTTAACTTTCGGCTGTATCCGATGTCCAATCGATTTCCACATTTCTGTTTCAGCAACCTGGAAATCCTCTTCCGTTAATCCGGAATCTCCACCAGCATTGTATTCGTGTATAAAGGCAATAACACGCCGCTCGTCCTCGGAAGTGACGTTTTCCGAAACCATTTTATTTAATAATGTATCGATCTGCTTATTGTCCATGATATGCAAAACAAAGGATAAATCCCTGTTATACTGCAAAGACGATTTAGAATACCAAATCAACCACAACAATTTAAAATAAATATCTATACAGCTATAAACAACTGATAATCAGATTAAAATTTATCTTACCTATTGATAATGTGCAAGATGAACACAACCAGACCAAGTTTATTTTTTAAATGTGCAGATGCACGCTGGAGCTGCGTTGCCACTGTATTTTCAGAGATCCCCAATTCGGAAGCAATCTGTTTAACGGTAAAATATTGTTTAAACTTCAGCTCATAAACTTCCCTCATCCGAGGTGGCATGGCCGCGATTTCTCTGGCAATCATGTTGGAAACTTCCTTTTCCCGTATCAGGAAATCAGTTTCTACAGCATCAACGTCTATCTGTACAGACTGACTTAATACGTGCTTTCTGACCACGCTGTTGTGCTTCCAAATGTCAAGAATTTTATTAAGTACTGACTTATACAAAAATCCCGACAAATAAGATTTAATTACAAAATCAGATCGGTTTTCCCAAAGATGAATAAATACTTCCTGCACAACATCCATGGCTTCTTCCCTGTTTTGAAGACGCCGGAAGGCATAAGCAAACAACAAACTATTATAGCGCAAATATATCTCCTTGAAGGCGTTATGCTTGCCCTCTTTTAGGAGGGCAAGCAATTCGGGATCGGTATATTTGCTGTATATGGTCATAAGAAGGCCTCAATCTAAATATTTTAGCCCACTAAAACAGGGATTTGGACATAAAAACAGTCCAAAAGTGAATTATTTCGCCTGCTAATGGTAAAACCGTGAAAATTGCACCTGCTTTTTTAGCCCTTAATTTACCAAAACACACATAGTTACTATCTTTAACCAGCTAACTTATTTGTTTTCCAGCAACCTTACCAGAAAACTTTCAAGTTCTTCCCCTCTAAGTTTAGTGGCTAAAATTTTTCCTTCAGGATCGATGATACAATTGAACGGCAAAGCTTTTATACCATAGCTGTCGGCCACCAAACCGCTCATTGCACCTGGCTCATTTAGCTGCCACCAAACGAGCTTGTCATTTGCGACAGCATTTCTCCAATTTTTATCATTGGTATCCATTGAAACGCTTACAAAAACAATCCCTTTATTTTTAAAGTCATGATAAAGTTTTCTTAACAAAGGGTGCTCTTCACGGCATGGGACGCACCAGCTCGCCCAAAAGTCCAATAAGATGTACCTACCCCGGTGCGCGCTTAATCTAAAATCTTTACCGTTCAAATCTTTCAGAACCAGCTCGGGCGCAATATTACCGACCCTCATTGCTTTATCAGTATCAATAAACATCTTTATGCGCTTAGCGTACTGATTGTTTTTCCCACGCTCAGATAAAATAGTATAACACCTCTCTGCCTTCAAAACATCAGTACTATTTAAATGACTATTAATTATTGCAAGTGAAGAAGCTGTCGCATCAGGATACTCTCCAACAAAAGCAAGTGTCAAACTATCAATCCTATGATGAAAGCGGATATAAGCTGCGCTGCTTTTATTGTAGATAGTTTCTCCTGTAGCAGCAAGCTGCGCTCTGTAATCACCGGTTATGCTGAAACTTTTCTGCTTAAATACACTAAAAAGCTCATTTTCGTATCCCCCCTCTACTTTAATGGAATAGAATCCCTTTACCGAACCGCTAAGCTTGATGTGCTCATTTTGACCAACTATAATTTTGACTTGTTGATTTGCCGAATTACTTAATGTGCACAACACTGCTTCGGGTAAGGTACCCTTTAAAACCACTTTGTTGTTTTCTACCAGTGTCGAATCTGATATATTTTTGCCCAGATATTGATATGTTATTTGAATCTTTGTTCCATCGGGAGCTATGATTGATCCTTCAATAATATAACCTTCAGATTTGAAACCAACCATTCCACCTATAATAACTGCACAAAAAAACAGCTGCATAAAAAACACCCATTTATCTTTTATATAATTTATCATTCGTATTAATAATTTAAACCAGGTATAGGCGATTCAGCCAAAATTTTATCTATCATCTGCTGAAGATACTGAAGGTGGATCTTCGTATCAATATCATGGGTACGACTGATACCCGCATGTATGTCGCGTCGCAATTCTTTCAGATGGAAAAAGGCGAGTGCCTTGACATTAGAATATAAAGTAACCTCTGTTGGAGCCAACGATGCGATGATGTTATCACTAGATCCCTGCAAGGCAAAACGCTTATTATACATGGTGATCATACTGCCCACATACATTTTTTGTAATGCTCTTCTATATTCATCTGCCGGACTTCCCGTGGCTAACTCACTAAAAACCCCATTTTTAATGTCATTGAGCCATTGCCTTGGCGAGTAAGCCCCCTTGCCATTGTCACGTTCATTGACCATCATTCGGAAAAGGCGCGTTTGAGAGGTGATAGATGCGATAGTTTCTTTTTGCACCCGCTGAACATCATTAAATCCATATTGCGGATCTATCTTGTTTATAATTCCAGGATTAAGTAACCATTTTGGCGTTGCAAACACCTGTTCGTTGAAAAACTTAATCGCCTTTTTCTGGCGTATCAAACTAACTGGCTGATAAATAGCACCAGGCTGATCGAATGTCTTTTCCGTAACCATTACGCCCCCCAGTATTTTATTTACATGGCCAACATACCTTGCATATTGTCCAACCGCCTCCAGGTACATTTCTTTCAGATCACTATAATCATTACCGGGCGTTCCAGTCCAGCTGATCAACTGAGGAACAATCCGCTTCAGGTTTTTGATTCCATACAAACTTGCCTGAATTCCGTCATCTCCTAAATCTTCAGCTTGTGAGCGTGGGTCGTAGTCTCTTCCCTCGCCCGAGAACCATAATCTCTTATTGGAGGATAAGCTATCGATAATCAATTTATTAAGGGCTGGTTTTTCTGCCTCGGCTGTTGCCACATCCAGGATGGGGCTATATCCCCATTGTATTGCCCATTTATCATAGTCATTGATCCTCGGAAAAATACCGCTCTGAGAGATATTGTCTTCCGGCTGGGCCACATAATTAAACCTCGCATAATCCATGATTGAAGGCGTGTGTCCATGTGCCTCAACCCATACTTTATCACGCAGCTTTTCCACTGGTACGGTGCTACTGGCACCCATGTTGTGCCTTAGTCCCAGCGTGTGACCAATTTCATGAGAGGAGACAAACCTGATGAGCTGCCCCATCAGTTCATCATCGAATTTATTTTTTCGTGCTTTAGGGTCAATAGCTCCTGCCTGTATCATGTACCACCTGTGTACAAGGTTCATAACATTATGATACCAGCCAATGTGACTTTCAATAATCTCACCAGTTCTTGGATCAGCAATATTTGGTCCGTAAGCATTCTGCTGTGCTGAAGCATAATACCTTATGACTGAGAAGCGGGCGTCTTCAAGACTCATCGTCGAGTCATTTTCAGGCCATTCTTTACCAATGATAGCATTTTTAAAGCCTGCTTGTTCGAATGCCTTCTGCCAATCGTTCACACCCTGGATTAGCGGTTGTCTCCACTGTTTAGGTGTAGCTGGGTCGATATAGTAAACAATTTGTTTCTTAGGTTCCACCAGTTCACCGCGTCTGAACTTTTCTATATCTTCGTCCCTTGGTTCCAAACGCCATCTATGAATAAAAGACTCCTTTTCAACCTTTTGCTGACTATCAGCATATTTATTATAGCTACTTGAAAAGTAACCAACACGTGCGTCATTGAAACGCTGGCGCATGGGATGTGCCGGAAGCAAAATGAAAGAGCAGTTTAATCCCAAAGTGACTGCACCGGCTTGAAGGGCTGCAGGCATTCCACTACCGGGAGCAGCTGAAGGTGCTGAAATGTAGGTACGGATACTTCTGATCTCAGTGTTAATTGGAAAACTTTTAACACTTTCAAGGTAGGAGCGGTCGGCAGCCTGAGTTGCAAGGTTATATGCCCTCTTTGCCGATGCGTCCAATGAAAGTAAGATATTCTCACTCATTAAGAAATCAGTTACATCAATGACTAAACTAGAGGAATCCTTCCCTTTTGCTTTGATGGGGAAAGACATCGTAATGGGGTTAAGATTTGAACTAGCTACAGCTTTTGCAATCATGTCACTAGAGTCAGCTATGCTTACCACAGCCGCCACCTTAAGAAAAAGCTTATTTGCTGGCCCTAATTCCCAATAAACTGTTCTTTCTCCAATTTCCTCACCACCGTAATTCCCAGCACCTGGAGTTGATTTACTAAGTCTGGTGACCGCCAGTATTTCCTTATTCAGCAGACTATTTTCAATTTCAAAATAATATTTTTCTGCTATTTTATGGACAATGAATAAGCCTCTCTGAGTAATCGCTTTATTTGTAATTACTTCACTGTAGGGCCTGAGGGTGTTCCGAGTAGAATCGGCCTTTGGTCTTGGCTGTACTGCCGTAGCCAAACCTTTTTGTTTTTTGCTTTTTTTGAAGACCCTACACGAACTTACAAAGAGTGTGAGTAAAGCAGTGGCTATCACCAGGCCTAATAGTCTGGTGATAGCTTTGAATTTATAAATCATAATTGGTTAATAACCTTCAGTTTGTCTTAAATTTGGGTTCGCATCGATGTTAGCCTGAGGGATTGGCAGTAGCTTCGCTACCGGTCTAAATCCCGGTTTTAGTCCTGTTAAAATGGCATCTGCCTCCCCTGTGCGCTTAATGGTATTCCAGCGGTAAGCCTGTTCGCAGAAAAACTCCTTCCGGTTTTCCAACAATATTTCCTGCAGCAGTCCATTGGCATCCGTGGTAGTACTCAACGCTGATCTGGCACGTATCCTAATCATGTTCATGTCACTGCGCGCACCAGTGAGATTGCTCCCAATTCTTGCTCTCGCCTCTGCCCTTATCAGATATTGTTCTGCAAGGCGTAAAACTGTAGGTGCCTCCCGGACATTAGCAGCTACTGCCTCTGCATTTGTAGGATACTTATATTTATAAGGTATTGTTCTTACCAGCGTTCCCACTCTGTATTCCCTCATCCATCTTTGCCTGCGTAAATCTGTCTGCTCAAAAAGTGCTATAAAAGAGCTGCGAATGTCATATTGAGGATTCCCGGGCAACGATGCCATAATATTAGCAGCCTCAACTGTGTACTGATTATTTACATTTAAAGGTGACGACATTTGCCATATACTCTCCACATTATCTTTTACCCAAACTCCCGTTTGCATGTTTTCAGCAGGAATCAAACTGTATAAGGAAGAAGCGATAACCTCCGAAGCATTGCTTTCTGCAGCCTGATATTCCCCTAAAAAAAGATAGGTGCGGGCAAGAAGGGCAGTCGCCACAAATTTGTTGACACCCAGTCGGGTATTCGACGACCCTGAATAGTCGGCTGCAAGGTCGGTCTTGCCGGCAGTCAAATCTTCGATGATCTGACGGTAGATATTTGCGGTTGTCTCCTTAGGTAAGAGTCCAGTGACCGTAACATCAGTTTCTTTTATTAAAGGAACATCACCAAAAGTATTCACGAGATTGAAATAACAATAAGCCCTGATGACCTTCGCCTCTGCTGTATATTGCTTTTTAACCCGTGCTGATGTTCCCTCATATTTCTGAAGCCCTTCAATAACTTGATTGGCCCTGTAAATAATATTGTACCATTCGCTGAAAACCGTATTCTGGAAAGTACTCACAGCGGTATAGCCGTTACTGTTGATTTCTACCAGCGATGGATTTACCCCTAGGTAATTCAGATCGTCAGCAAGAAGAGAACTGAATACCGTAAGGTCACTGCTTTGGGTACTGCTTTGCGCCAGCCCTGTGTAAACTCCGGCGAGCGCACCCGCTGCGAGCTTATCTGAAGAGAAAACCAATGGAGTAGTAATTTCGTTGAGTGGCGCGTCTATCTCAACTGTTTTTTCACAGCCATAAAGTATAGTAATACTGAGCAAGACAAACCCAAATATTACTTTGTTAAGTATTCTTAGCATGATCTTTTCAATTATAACGTTAGTTGTAAACCGGCAATAATAGTCCGCAATGGCGGTGTACCAACACCTTGTGATTCTGGATCAATCCCTTTGTATCCGGTAATGGTAAACAGGTTCTGACCCTGCGTAAAAATCCTTACATTATCTACATGAATCGCTTTTAACCAAGTGGCCGGCAAAACATAGGATAAGCTTACATTTTTCATCCTGATAAAAGAGGCGTCCACAATATTCGCATCCGAAGCTGCCCAATTGCTAAAGGCTAAATAGGCTGTCCTTCCATTTGTACCGGTTAAACCAGCAGTGACCAAATAATCCTGTGAACCCTGTGAAAGGTAATCATTGACCACATTAGCTGAGGCGTTGTACATATAACCTGGAGGATAAAACGTAGATCTGGCTAAGCTTCTGCCTTCTTGCTTTACAAACTGTAAAGTAAAATCCAGGTTAAAACCTTTATAAGTGAAGCTATTGGTTATTCCACCAAAAAAGCTGGGAAACAACGTTCCGGCGTAATAGCGGTCTCCCCTGCCAAGCTCTGCAAATCCGCTCGTAGGGGCCGCGGTTCCACCAACTCCGTTAAAGTCTGTATAGGCCGGGAAATTCGTTACCGGATCTATACCAATATACTGATAAGCGTAATTAGCGGAAATGGGTTTTCCAACAAGATAGGTTGTATAATACGAAGTCTTTTCTATATTAGGGAATGACAGCAATTTATTTGAATTCTTACTGATATTGAAGCTGGTATTCCAGGTCAGGTATTTTGATTTGATGTTCACGCTGTTTATTGAGAACTCTGCCCCTGAGTTCTGTACTGTTGCAGGTAAATTACTTTGGAAGCCATTGAAACCCGTCTGGGAACTCAGTGGATAAGTAATCAACTGGTTGCTTGACCTGTTGTTGTAATAAGATGAAGTCAGCGACAACCGGTCGTTGAGGAAACCCAATTCCAGTGCCACTTCGAATTTCTTTGTACTTTCCCATTTGAAGTCGCTATTTGCAATCCTGCTAGGCACCAAACTTGAGGAACCGTTATATATCGCAGAGGCGGAAGCAGCATAAGAGGCAAGGTATTGATAATCCCCAATTTCATCACTTCCAGCCATCCCGTAGCTACTTCTCAATTTACCGAAACTAAGGAAGCTGATTTTATTTTTTAGGAAACTTTCCTCAGAGAAGACCCATGCTGCCCCTGCGGACCCGAAATTTCCAAACTTTTTATTCGGTCCAAACCTTGATGAACCATCTCTACGGTAATTCAGGTTCAGGATATATTTATTGTCTACATTATAGTTTATACGTCCAAACAACGAGGTATACTTATAGTTGCTGGAAGAACTGCTGGTATTATATTCTGTGGCCTGATTTACGTTTCTCAGAAAATCGTCCGACGTAAAACTTGACGCAGAGGTATAATATGGTTGTTGTGATTGTTTGTATTGATAGGTTCCGCCTGCAAGCAAACTGATTTTACCTTTCCACAATTCGTTGTCATAGGTAATCTGCGGCTCAATAATATAGTTATTGGAATATGTATATGCGTAAGCAGCAGTGCCCGACGTACGTACAGAACCTGTCGAGTTCAGTGAACTCAGGGGCCTGAGTGTAACCTGTTTCATATCTGCCTTATTATAGCCAAAAGTTGACTTGATATCCAGGCCTTTCAAAAGAGTGTACTTCAGATTTAAACTACCCAACAAATTCGAAGTGCGGTTATCATTTGTTTGGTTGAGAAATCCATAGGGATTATTTAAACCCGAGACCCAATATAATGTTCCGTCGCCATTTGGGTTATACAATGGATAATTCGGAGGCAAATTATAAGCGTAATTACCCAATTCAGTGGTAGAGATTGTATTTTTATCTGTTGAATACATCGTGGTAAGTCCCAATGTAAATTTTTGATTCAACGAAGTGTGATTGATACTTGCATTCATGCCGCCGCGCTGATATCCCTGGTCACCAGGATAAACATTACCTTCTTTGTGATATGTACCACTGATATAAAAACTGGTGCGGCCCTCGCCTCCAGATACATTTGCGGTAACATCATGTGTTTTTGCGGTGTTCCCCAGTAATAACCGCTGCCAATCAGTATATGCATTCTGATCCCACAACAATAAATCCGGAGCATTGGTAGCATTAGGGGTTGCAGGATTTGTGGTTACATTCGCGAAAGCTTTTCTGCGCAAAGCCAGATACTGGTCGGTTTTCATCATATCTGCAAAGCGGGTTACCACGGAAGCTCCGCTACTTACATTTAAATTGAACTTGGTTTTTCCAGGCTGACCACGCTTAGTGGTAATTAAAACTACACCATTTGCCCCTCTGGATCCGTAAATTGCAGTGGCATCAGCATCTTTCAAAACCTCTATATTTTCAATATCAGCTGGATTTATGGAGTTCATAGGACTGGTAGCCCCTTCTGCTGAAGGAAGTACAGATGTGGTGCTTGCGGTGGTATTAATAGGTTCAGAAAGGAACGGAACACCGTCTATAATGTATAAAGGGCGATTACTTTTCCCCAGCGAATTTGCGCCACGGATCTGAACATTAATTGCTGCCCCGGGCAAGCCATTAGTTTGCGAAACCTGAACACCGGGAAGTCGACCCTGCAAAGCCTGCAATACATTTGTGACTGGCTGTTTATCTAGATCCTTTGCTGATATACCTGCTTGAGAACCGGTACTTGTTCTCTTGGTTGTTGTGCCATAGCCAATGATAACAACCTCATCCAACTTTGCAGGATCAGGCTTCATTTTAATATTTACATCGCTATCATCGCTTACAATTTGTTCGTAAGTTTTATAACCTACATATACAAACTGTAAGGTAGCGCCTGGAGTAGAAACACCAATAGTATATCTACCCTTTGCATTACTGGTAACCATTTGCGTGCCGTTTTTCACACGTATAGTCACACCGGCCAGAGCTGCGTTGTTCTCGTCTGTAATTTCTCCGGAAACGGTAAAGCCGACCCTATTTTCCACCCTTATATCTTCCCCGACACTTTCCGTGGGATTCACTCCATTTTTACTTGTCGATTGACCTTTGATAACGATAAACTGATCGTTTACCACTTCATACACCAGATGATTTGCAGATAAAAGACGATCAAGGATATCTTTGATCCGGGTATTGGAATAATTGCCGCTCATCAGCTGCGTATTGTTATTTAGCTGATTGCTGTAAACCAGTCTGAACTGGGCCTTGCTCGCGATGGATTTGAGTACTTTTTCCAATTTCTGGTCTGTAAACTCAATAGAAATCCTTTTTTCAGTCAATTGTGCATTAGCGGGTGATGACCACGCGAATTGAAAGGTTAAAGCAATACCCAGAATTTGCAGCAATGAGAATTTCATAATCTTAATTAAAATAGGAATCACAGAAACGCTGCTATCCATTTGACCAGCATGCCCGCTGGGCGTTGAAAACCCTAGCGCATACGCTGGCCTTTCGAACAATTTTTTATACATTTGTTTGGTTTTAGTAGTTATCAATTAGGCTTCTAAACTTCGCAGCAGGGTGTTGGTAGCACTTCTGCTGCTGCTTTTTTCGGTAAAATTATCTCATTAATTACAGCCTCCTCCTGTAAGTTTAATTACTCCGTTTTCGATTTCATAGTCACTTAAGCTCAGCACAGATTTCAACACCTTCATCGTATTGTCCAGGGACTGGTCCGTTACATCTGCAGAAATGTGACAGTTACTATAAAGGCTGGCATCAGCAAGAATGGTTACATTAAATTTCTTTTCTATACGTGCTTTGATGTCACGAAAACCAGTATTTTCAAAGTTCATATCGTATTCAGTTCCATGGAGGATCAGCAACTTTCTCGATTCCCCTGCGTCGACAACCCTTGGCGCATCTTCTGGGCTAGCAACTTCAAATTCCTTTCCGGGTGTTACAATAACTCGCCTGGCACTTAAAAAACCTTTATTATTTTTAGCATAGATGGAAACTTTGCCAGTCAGGACAGTGAGTTTAAATGTATTTTGTACTGAATTTTCATCAATATTAAAACTGGTACCCAAAACCCTCGTTACGTATTTACTGGTGTTAATTATAAATGGGTGTAATGGATCCTTTGATACTTCAAACAGCGCTTGGCCATGAAGAGTCACATTTCTGCTACTGTCGCTAAATATAGTTGGGTATTCCAACCTGCTATCTCCCTTAAGCCATACAATGGAGTGGTCGGGCAAATATACCTTTGTAATCTTACCGCTTGATAATACCTGAATATGCTGTACAAATTTTGGGGCAAAATCCCTTGCCTGCCACGTCCATGTAGCAATTCCGGCGATCAGCAAAAGAGATGCAGCAACAGAAATGGATTTCCAGAGCATGCTCTTTTTCGCCGGCTTAAGAATCCGCATTTCAATACCTTTTAATAATCTGGCTTGTAATTCTTCTTTATTTCGATCTGTCAATTCCCAAACCGGCGGACTTGAAGGAAGTTCTGCATACCAATCCTCCAACCTTTGACGTTCTTCGGTTGTGATGGTATTGTTCAGCAGTTTTGCTGCAAGATGTTCTATTTCTGAACTATTTTGAGTTGACATTTCTGAGGATTATAACACTATAGTGTACAAATCCTTTCAATACCCTTGGTCGAAATGAAAAAAAAAATTATTTACCAGTTTTTTAACGAGAAAAGGGCTCAATAAACCCTAAAATAAGATAGTAAGATTGCTTTTGATAAATTTTAACGCCTTCGTAAGATGACCCTGGACAGTTTTTTCACTGATATTCATTTTTTCCGATATTTGTCTGGTTGTCATTTCAGTTTCTCTGCTTAGACGATAGACCATCTGACATTTTTCAGGCAATTGCACAACCAAAGTCTCAATTTCCTCACGGACCTGAGTAAAATCTAGCATATATTGGGTGCTGTTATCTGCGAAATCAACATTTACTTCCTCCTCAATAGACACAAATTGTTGCCTTTTACGCTCTGCAATCTTACGGTAGATCGAATATTTTAGTGCAGCGGAAATATAGGTTCTAAAAGTGTACTTCAGGAAAATATCATGACGGGAATCCCAAATCTGGATAAATAACTGTTGTAATACCTCCTCAGCATCTACCTGTAATTTTAATTTAACATAAGCGACTTCCAGCAGTTTGTCCCAATATCTATTATAAAGTATGGCGAACGCTCTTTCATTATTGACTTTTAAAAGATCAAATAATACCTCATCCAACTCATCGCTCAGCAATTGCATTTCTTTTTATTAACTCTCTAATGTAAAGCTTAATATTGAATTAACAATAATTATCATACCCCAGACCAGCTTAAAGGAAATTGCTGAGAGAATTTAAGTGCTTAAATCACTTTACAGTTAAAATTTTACCGGACTTTATCACCATATCCAAATTTTTAAGCGCTGATATGTTTTTCAGAGGGTTTTCTTTCATCATTATCAGGTCAGCTCTCCTTCCTTTACCGATCAGGCCGATATTATTTTGCTGGCCGATTACTTTAGCGGCGATAATAGTTGCAGACCGTAACGCCTCGGCATTGCTAAACCCACAGTCCATTACAAAATACGACAGTTCATCAACTAGGTAAGGGTAAGTTCGCATCAAATCCACAATTTGATCTGTACCCGCCGAAATCTCTACTCCTTGTTGATGCAATCTCTTCAATAAAGGCAACACCCACGGATCTGATTTTACGGAAACACAAATTGTTGCATCCAGAATCGCGTGATTAGCCTTCATAACGCCTGCAAAATTTGTTACATTCAGATTTGCCATCACGCTATCCCTGTAACCTGGAGGCCTGTTTCGTTTATAAAATGTCCCGTCATCAGTTTTTCTCATCACCTCGAGCATGGACACATGGGATAATACCTGCACACCGGATTGTACTACTTCAATAGGTTTAGCCGGGTATAACATACTATGACCCCAGACCATTAGATTATGGTTTTTTGCAGCTTTAACAATATCCTTCAAAAACGGAGCATCAAATGAATGGTACAATTTTACTCCAGTTGCACCGCAAGATTTTGCTTTAAGCATTGCCTCATCCAGGTTATCACCAGGAACGAGTCGCTGTTCCCAGGGGAAGTAGGGTTCCTTTCTTATACCTGCATCCCTGTTGTAGTACCAATCGCCTGCCAGAAAAGCTGAGAAATAGATGTCAGGTCCCACGCGTTTTCCTTTTCTGATTTCATCCTTAGCCAGCCTAAGGGCAGCTCCATCTCCACCTGCATCGCGAACGGAGGTAACGCCATGCGTCACTAAATAATTTAGGTGCTTGTAAGTCGTCTCAATGTTATTATTTATAGGTGAGGTAACATGAACATGGCCATCAATAAGTCCCGGCATGATGAACGCACCTTTTAAATCCATTAAAATGCCATCAGGCAGATTTCTCCGCTGCCTTCTGATTTTGAAGATTACCCCCTCCTTAATCACAATTTCCTTACCCGACATCGTGACACCTTTATTCACATCAACAATCTGAATATTTCTTAAGGTCAAGATTGTAGAATCAAGTTGCACAGCAATTTTCGCTTTTGAGAAAGCTTTTGAGTGGAAAAAACAACCAAGCAGGGCTATTTGAATGATCAGCGCTCTATTTCGCATGTGTATGTTAGTTAAATTAGTATTGCCTGAGTTTGGATCAAGCCACTATCGTTATAGAGTTAAAATAAGAGTAATACCCTTGCTGGCGAAAGAAAAATATCAATTGGCGACTTAAGACTTGCTGTGAATGCGTTTTTTTACCCATTTATTTATTGAGCAGAGTGCCAATGGGATCTGCTGTTATACACTTATATTAATTCTCGAGGTCCCTCGAGCAGGGCGATGACCTTTTGCGCAGCTTCACGTGCGGATGCGGGGTTTTGACCAGTGACTAAATTACCATCAATAATGCTAAATGGAGACCATGGCTCGGTTTTGTGAAAAATCGCACCTTGTTTTACCAGCGCTGTTTCCAGATCAAATGGCACATCATCCTTAGCATAATTTTCCTCTTCCTCATTAGTAAATGAGGTGATGTTTTTACCTTCGAGCAAGAAACTACCATCGCTTAATCTCACATTAAGGAACGAAACAGGACCATGGCAAACTGCTCCGACTATAGCCTTGCGTTCATACGTTTCGGCAATGATTTTTTTCAGCAGTAGGTTATCTGGCATATCAACCATTGGTGCCAATCCACCAGGCACAAATATCGCGTCATAAACGCTCACATCTACATCCTCAAGTTTCCTGTTCGCCTGCATCATTTCCCACCCTGGTCCATTTAAGAATTCTGCATTTGAGGCTTCATCTTTTGCTTCCATGTTGTCCAGGCCAGGGACCTCACCGGTAATACTTGTAAAGTCAATCTCGTAACTTGCATTACTAAACTCCACATAAGGATGAGCTACTTCATCAAGAAATACACCTGTTTTCCTGTGGTGCGGTCCGATCACTTTTGTGTTCGAAACGATAATTAGAATTTTCTTTGACATAATATTGGATTTTTAAATTGATTACATAATATCGAGACCTTAATTTCATTGAGCATTTTTATCAGCGATTATCGAATGATTTACATTTCAGTTTTGCTGTTAATTTGTCCCATCTTTATTTTTATATTTAACTGTTGTCTAAGTCCAAATTTCCAATTATGATGAGGGCAAAAAATTGATGTATGGTAATAAATACACGCATCAATTACTCTATAAGCATAAATCCTTCTTTAGGCACAATTCAAAGCAGCCGCATTGGTATTTGTTATATTTATTACCATTGATCAATTTTTTAACTTTTTTTTTTGGTCAACTTCGATTCAGGCAGGACGGTTATGCAATAGCTTATGAATGGAAAATTTCAACGACGAAAAGAATAGTTAACATGAATATTACTATCAACAATCCTGCACTACTTTTTCCGGCCATTAGCCTTATAATGCTGGCATACACCAATCGTTTCCTGGCTGTAGCATCGCTAATCCGTAATCTTCATATGCGGTATAAGGCTAATGAGAATGATGTGGATCTCCCTGTGCAGATCAAACACTTACAAGTGCGTATGCAACTTATCAAGTATATGCAATTCCTGGGCGTTTCCAGTTTTATTTTTGCCCTCTTTTCTATGTTTCTGATGTATGTTAACTGGATGGAATCCGCACTTGTAACTTATGCCGCTGCAGTATTAATTATGGCGTTTTCTTTAATTATCTCACTAATTGAAATCCAGCAAAGCACTAAAGCCCTCGATATTGCACTTAGGGATATGGAAGAGTGTAAAACTAAATAGCAAGGGCTTCAAATCAATAGAATTATCTAATAAAATACAATATGAATATAACCACAAAGCAAGCAAACGACCTCACCCAATATGCGATAGCAAGAGCGGTTGAAATTGGCGTACCAATGAATATTGCAGTAGTAGACTCTGGTGCAAATATTAAGTCGTTTATCAGAATGGACAATGCATTATTAGGTTCTGCCGATATCGCGATGAAAAAAGCCAGGACATCCAGCCTCTTCAATATCGGTTCTGGCGAAATTGGAGAGTTATCACAGCCGGGCGGACCACTATTTAATATAGAGCATTCCAATGGAGGTTTGATAACCTTTGCAGGTGGAGTACCTATAAAGGATGAAACGGGCAATATAATTGGCGCTATAGGAATTTCAGGTGGTTCAGTAGATCAGGATGTTGATGTCGCTGAGGCCGCGGCGTCCATGTTAAAGAGAGGAACTAAACAAAATAATTGCTAGAATCTGATATCTCTCCTGATTTATCTTTTCGATCTCTGCGCGTTAATTCTTTTCGTATCCTGCTCAAACTCTCTGTTGTAATTCCGAGGTAAGACGCCAAATGGTAATTTCGTATTTTTCCCTCTATATTAGGGTACCTGGAAATAAATTGACAGTATTTTTGCTTTGCAGACATCGCCAAATCCGACAAGATGCGTTTTTGAAAACTAACGAAAAATAGCTCCATCTTAATTCTGAAAAAAGTTTCTATCCTGGGAATTTCCATATATAGCTGATCGAGATGATATTTTGATATTTGGTAGATTTCTGCATCTTGAAGACAATCTATATATAGTAGAGATCGTCCTCCAGAAAAGAAAGCTGTATAATCACTGATCCACCAATTATTCACTGCAAATTGTATTGTATGTACTTTACCAGATTCATCCAGGAAGTAACTCCTCAGGCAACCGCTGTATACATAATATTGGTATTGAACAAATTGCCCGGCGCTAAGGAGAATTTTACCCTTATATACAAATAACCGCTTGAATTTACTGTCAATTATTTCAAAATCATCCTCAGATAATTGTGTGCCTTTAAATATTTCTCTCACCATATTATTTTACCGTTATGCTAATGATGTGAATATTATTGACAAACTGCTTATACTAATATATTGAGTGCGCGCGAATCATTTTTGCCCGGAATAGAAACAGTTGTTCATAATACTTTTAACCAAATATCCTAGCTTAACACTTAATTGTTATCTCACTTTTGTGCCAATCTTTATAGCTAACGTCTCAATCTATATTGATTTAATGATGGCAAAATAATTAAAATGAAAATTCGAGAAAAAATTGCTAATTGGTATTAAAGTTCCGCTTATGTATTGATAACGAATTTTTCAGGACATACTCAGAAGGCAAAATACCAAACTGTTTAATAAAACTCCTGCTAAAGTAACTTTGAGAACCATATCCCACAATATCAGATATCTCGTACATCCTTAACTCGCCTGCAACAAGCAATTCAGCTGCTCTTTTTAATCTCGCCAGATTTATCAGTTCATTTGGGGATATGTCAGATACTGCTTTGATTTTACGATATAAACTGGCCCGGCTCATATTCATGGCCTCGGCGAGGTCCTCTACGCTAAGGTCTTTGTTATGCAAATCCGTTATGATGAGATTATTCAATCTTTCTAAAAAACGTTCGTCCTCACGTGTACTTGCAAGCGTATTAATATGTGCTAAGGGACTACGGATAAAATACTGCTGAATTTTAATTCGGTTTTTTAACAAACTACTTATCTGCGCCCTTAAAAAAGCTGAAGAAAAGGGTTTATCTATATATGCGTCAGCACCAACTTCCAGGCCATCTATCTTGCAGCTAAGCGTATTTCGATTGGTTAATAAAATAAACGGTATGTGACTAAATTCACAACTAGTCTTAATTATATGGCAGAACTCCAGACCGTCCATGCCCGTCATTACGATATCACTGATGATTAAACTGATTATTTTTTCGTTAAGAATATTCAATCCTCGTTCGGCACTTGAAGCAGTGAACACCGCATAAGTATCATTAAGTTCATCAACTAATAATTCTAATAATTCTTCCTCATCATCAATGATAAGCAAGTTTAGCTTTTCGGTATTGCCTTTATCTTGTAGATGATCATTATCTATCGTTTTTTCCATCTTCCTTGTAGATTAAATTCAAATAACTGGTGTATTGGCAATTCTAAAACGAATACGTTATAATTTCCTTCCACCTCAATTGCATTCAAATAGCCATGATGTAATTCAGCCAATGAGCGGGCAAGTGCTAGTCCAATTCCTTTGCCTTCCTTATCAGAATCATGTACGCTTCTTACAAAAGGCTCAAAAACAAGTTCCCTGAGGTCCGCAGAAAGTGGCTTGCCATCTGAGCTGACTGTAATTTTGAAAGTCTCATCAGAAATTTCAGAGGGTTTAAGTTCCAAAACCAACATCGTGATACCATATTTAATTCCATTGTCAAGAAGGTTACTCAGTATTTTAGTAAATGCTTCCCGGTCAATGTAAGCTACGATAAGCGCTGGTGGAATAACAAGGTTATAATATAAATTTCTTTGGTCTGCAGCTGACTGAAAATTCGCCCATATTTCCTCCAATAGATCGGAAATATTAGTCTTTACAAAATTTAAGGAATAGCCACTGGTTTCTGTACGGCGGAAATCAAGCAAATGATTGGTAAGAGATAATAGCCTTTGTGTATTCCTATTCATTGTTTGAAGGTATTTTTCAATATCCGGATCATTATTTGATCGTTTAATTAAGTTTTCCATTGGTATCCTGATCAAAGTTAAAGGTGTCCTTATTTCGTGGGCCACATTTGTGAAAAAGTCTATTTTTGCTTCATAAACTTCCTTTTCTTTCCTTGATTCAAGATTTTCAAGCTGACGCCTATGTTCTCTAATTAGTTTTCTTTTATAGCTCGAACTGGCTCCATATAAAGAGGAGACTATGATAAATACGTAAATGAAATAGGCTGATGAACTTTTCCAAAAAGGTGGAACAATCTGAATGGACAGACTACGAACGTCTGTCGTCCAGTTATGGCTTCTATTAACTGCTTTCACCTTGAAGACATAATTGCCAGGCGGTAGTTCTGTAAAATAGGTACGGCGGTTTTTCCTGATAAATGTCCAGTGATCATCAAGGCCTTCCATTTTATAGGCATATTCAATTGATTCGGGAGAGGTAAAACTTAAAGCAGAAAAGTCTATACTAAATGTAGATTGTTTATGATCGAGACAAAGATGTTGCGTAACAATTATGGATCGTTTCAATATCGAATCAGAATCTGAAGCGTTTATTTCTTTGTTATTCACTTGAAAGGAAGTAATATACACCGGAGGGGTAAATTTTAACCGTACAAACCTGGAAGGGTTAAATCCTATCAGTCCTTTAACTGATCCAAAGTATAATGTCCCTCTGCTATCTTTAAATGCTGAATTATAGTTGAATTGATTAGATAGCAGCCCGTCTGAAGTAGTAAAATTTATGTTTTTGCCTGTTTTTTTATCAAAGGCTACAAGCCCCCCGGAGGTGCTTAACCATAATTTTCCATCTTCAGCTTCAAGTATGTTATAAATCAGATCGCTCGGCAAACCGTCAGCCACACTATAACGCTTAACAACAGTACCATTTGATTTGCAGCGGAGTAATCCAGATTCTGTTGTGATCCAAAGTTCATCGTCTCTATCAGACATAATACCTGTAATCCTTCCATTATTTAGTTTATTGTTAACGCTGCTTGCTATAGCAGGGTTAGAGATACGGCCCTCGTTTATTTTAAAGGAGAATAATCCTTCACTAAATACTGCAACCCAAACATTTCCGTCGCTGTCCTCTGTCAGTTTTGTAATGAAGGCGTTGGCTGGCAGACCCGTTATTTTTGTAAAATCGTCGTGTTGATTATTGTACCTATATAGACCAGAAGCTGTACCTAAAAGGATACTGCCACCAGATGTTCTTAGCATGCAGTAAATAAAATTGTGTCCAAGCTGGTTGGGTTTTGGTCCAGCATCATAGTGGCGCACAACTTTTCCCCTCTCAATGTTCATTATATCTAAGCCATTTTCAAACGTGCCGATCCATAATTCTTTACCAATGGGTAAAAGAGCAGTTATATTGTAAAAAGCTAGACCGGATTTTCCATCTGAGGGCTGAAAATTGTCAAAGGTTTGCAACCGATGATCTAACTTATTAAGCCCCGCATCTTCTGTCCCAATCCAAATATTCCCCTGGAAATCTTCACAAATTTGGCTAATCGCATTTCCACTGAGAGAGTTTTGAGCTGTTTTTGGATAAAATTTTTGAAAATAGGTGTATTGCTCAGGAAAGTAATTAATACCTCCAAAATATGTCCCAACCCAAATTCCGCCTTCTCTGTCTTTGCACAATGTGTAGATTGAGTTATCAGAAAGGGAATATGGATCGTTGTACTGCCTCCTGAGGTACTTACATTTCCGGGTGCGTTCGTTGTAAATGATAATGCCAGATTCTGTACCAATCCATAATTCCTCAGCAGATCTTCGAATGATAGCGCGGGTAAATATTCCTAAGCCATTCTTAGGAGAAATGATATTTCTAAGCTTAAGTGTATGCGTATCGAATATTTTAACGGATTCACCAGAGGTACCGATATATATTTTGCCGGTTGAGTCGGCAAACAATGTCTGCACCCAATATGGCTTTCGCGAATCATCTACCACCATAAAAACCCTAAACAGCTCTTTGTTGGCATCGTATTGGTATAATTCCCCACGTTGTGTTCCTACCCAGAGTTTATCCTCTGCAAAGCACATGGTAGTCGCCTGCGGTACCTTAGGGTAAAATCTGATCATTCCTGACTGATCAACACTGTAAAGTTTGTAACCGGCAATATACCAAAGGTTCCGATTTTTGTCTTCAGTAATGATCCTGACCGGCATTTTAGAACTGGTTTTTAGGAAGCTGAAACTTTCGGAATCATAATCATACTTGTATAAACCCTGTTCAGTTCCCACCCACAAATTCCCTTCGATGTCCTGGTATAACGCGAAAATAATATTATTTCCAATACTCTTTGCACGGACCGGATTATGTCGAAATTGTTTGAACGTATAACCATCAAATCTATTGAGGCCGTCTCTTGTTCCAAACCACATGAAGCCTTTTTTATCAATCAGGCTGCAGGTAACGGTATTGTTTGAAAGTCCATTCTCCACCTCGTAGTGAGTGAAATAATGATTTTGAGCCCGCACAACAGGTATTAGGCAACAAAATACTATACAGCTGATAATGGAAGATCTTAGGTTAACGAACTCCATCACCCTAAGCATGTTAAATGGGACTTGCATACTACACCTTCTCTATTTGCAATCTACTGATCAACTGATAAGTTAGCAAAAATTCGTTTCACGCACAAAGATAATTTACCGCCTTTCATCTATTCAAACTTGAGTTAGCGCAAATATCGAACTACGAAATATTAAATAATGTACCAATGAGACATTTAAATAGTCCTGTCAGACAAAAGATCATGTTTATAGCAGATTTGCTCATTCCATTTATTACCATACATCAATTTTTTCACTTTAAAATTCCCTCAATTTTAATAAGCAAAGTCATTAAAGGAGCAATACGTACAGAGCGAACCTCACTCGAAATTCATACTAAAAAGTTAAATTATGGAAAACATTAAGAGAAAACCAATTACGCTAAGCCCGACTGAGGGCTCAATACTATCTGTAGTAGGCGACACGTACAGAATTCTTGCCAACGGCAAGCAGACAAACGGCACATTCGCCATTATAGATATGCTTATTCCTCCCGATGGCGGCCCCGGACCGCATGCTCACAAGGAAATTGAAGAATGTTTTTATGTGATAGATGGAGAAATTGAGGTCAAGTCAGAATTTGGTGACTATACTGCTTCTCAAGGTTCATTCGTATACATTCCACCTGGCGGGGTTATCCACAGTTTCAAGAATAATACCAGCAAGATTGCTCATTTACTTTGCATGGTAGTTCCATCTGGCCTTGAAGCTTTCTTTGAAGAGATAGGCAGCCCGGTTGAACCAGGAGAATTTCTACCTGCACCACCTATCGACCAACAGGCGGCTAAAACACTTGAAGTAACCGCTGCGAAGTATGGGCAATCAATCTATCCGCCAAATTATCTTGATGTATTATAATATCTATGACTAATAAATTAAATCTTGACCCTGAAATTTTCAGTGATAAACAAGCCACGGTCAATGGCATTTTGCTGCATTATGTAGTTGGAGGAGATGGCCCCTTACTATTACTCCTTCACGGATTTCTTGCCACCTGGGCCAGCTGGCGCAAAGTTATGCCCGAACTAGCAAAATCCTACACTGTAATTGCCCCGGATATGCGCGGATTTGGCGACTCTGACAAACCTGAGAAGGACTATGATGCCGAAACTCTTGCTAAAGATTTCAGGGCTATCATCAAGCATGAATCTGATCAACAACAGGTGATTATAATGGCACACGATATGGGGGCTCCCCCTGCTCTTCTATATGCAGGTACACATCCAGATGAAGTATTTGCACTTGTATATATCGAAAATCCCGTATTAACAATGGAGAATATGCATGCGCTTCATCAATTTACTCCAGAAGGCACCAAGAATGGCGGTCTATGGTGGTGGTCATTTGCGTTTGCAACCGATATTCCCAAACGCCTGCTGCTTGGACACGAGCGTAATTTCCTCACCTGGTTCTACAGGAACGCAACCCATGATAAGGGGGCATCCATTGAAGAAGAGGCAGTCTTAGAATACTTAAGAACATTTGAAGGTACAGAGGGGATAAACGGTGCTTTCGGCATATACAGGGAAGTATTTGAAAGTATAAAACAAACTGAAAGACACGAAGGAATAGTGTCCAAAGTAAGTACCCCAATATTGGCTCTTGGCGGCGAACTGTCACTTGGCCATTTGGTTGAGTTGATGCTAAACCGCGTGGCCAGCAATGTTCGTGGCGAAATTATACCTCAATGCGGACACTTCGTACCAGAAGAAAAGCCGCATCAACTTCTTAAAATATTTAGAACTTTTATAACCAACCTCCCTTCAAAATAAATAACCAGAAGAAGAATTTATGAAAATATTGATGATTGGAGCAACAGGCCAGTTTGCCGGATTAGTGTTGCCACACTTGAAAAAATTGAATATGATTGTTAGGGCTGTCGTCCAATCTGAGAATAAAGGTATTGATGCTGTAAAGAATGGTGCTGATGAATATGTAATCGCAAGCCTTTATAATAAAGATAGTCTTGTTGCAGCCGCCCAGG
>Ga0247816_10000089_pt1 | contig 49007 bp, 52 predicted proteins | sample UWRJL209509C1_FD_179930 | JGI IMG/M metagenome (GOLD analysis project Ga0247816, IMG submission 179930) | Plant litter microbial communities from Arlington Agricultural Research Station in Wisconsin, United States - UWRJ-L209-509C-1 | ecosystem: Environmental > Terrestrial > Plant litter >...
TTCTGGGTGATTTTCGCCAAGAAGATATGGCAAAAGAGGTTGCATGCCGCTTCCCGTAAAGAGTGTTGTTGGGTCGTCTTTTAGGATGAGTGGTGCACGAGCGATAATCGCGTGACCGCGTTCGTTAAAAAACTTAAGGTATTCGTTACGGATTTGTTGAGCATTCATATCTGTTGATTATATCAAAAATAGCCCCCGGTGGATATATCCCAGGGGCTATGATTGGTGGCTCGAGCGCTATTCGGCGTTTCTCTTCCACTCATCCGCCTTGTCATCAAGGTCTCGTTTCTTTTCATCAATCGTGTCTCTTGCATCTTCTGCTGCGTCGGAAGCTTTTTGCTTCACATCTTCGGCAACATCTCGGGCCTTGTGACCAAAGTCTTCCGCATTATCTTTCACGTCTTCAGTAAAGTCCTGTACATTATCTTTTGCATCATTGATAAATCCCATACGATTCTCCTTTTGCGTTATCTTTTGTACATTCTTATTGTATGACGAGCGCCTGAAAGAATCCTTAAGCAACGATGCCACCGCCGACACAAACATAGTCGCGGTAGATAACAACTGACTGCCCGGCAGCAACAGCGCGCTCGGCTGAATCAAAATGAAGCACGACTTCAGTATCTGTATATTCAAGCTGCACCTTGGTGAGTGTCGCACGGTGACGCACCCGAACGGTATACTCGCCTGCTTCGGGAGTGTTATCGCCGTCAATCCAGTGAACTGTAGTCAGAGGAACGTCTTTTCGCCACAATGCATCATCATTAAGATTTGTCGTCACGTAAACTTCATTCTTATCCATGTCTTTGCCCGCAACGTAATACGGCAATCCGCCACCGATATCGAGGCCGTGGCGCTGTCCGATCGTGTAGAAAATCGCACCATCATGCACACCGAGTACTTTGCCAGTTTGCTTATCAATAATTTGCCCAGCTTTTCGCTCGACATACTGACTCAAGAATTCGCGAATGCCAATCTGACCAACGAAACAAATCCCTTGGCTATCTTTCTTCGCAGCCGTTGTGAGATTCCGTTCACGAGCCATTTCACGAACTTCAGGCTTTGTAAAACCGCCCAATGGGAACAACGTCTTTTCAAGTGCTTTCTTTGTGACCCGATATAAGAAGTAAGTTTGGTCTTTGTTCGTATCAACCGCTTGCTGAAGCTCGCCATTTTCGACACGAGCATAGTGTCCGGTTGCAATCATATCAGCTCCATCTTCAAGTGCGGCGTCAAGGAACAGGGAAAACTTCACTTCTTGATTACACATAATGTCAGGGTTTGGTGTTCGGCCAAGTTTGTATTCATCGATCATGTAATCGACAACCTTTTGCTTGTATTCGTTCTCGAAATCAAAGACTTTAAAATCAATCCCAAGCTGCACGGCAACGCGCTTCGCATCAGCAAGATCATCAGCCCACGGGCAAATCATGCCAGGCAAGTCCTTTGTCCAGTTTTTCATGTAGACGCCCGTCACATCGTAGCCCTGCTCAACGAGCAACGCCGCAGTCAATGACGAGTCAACGCCGCCGCTCATACCAACATACACTTTTGTCATCGCGCTGCTCCAAAGTAGAAGGCAACGACTTTCAAGAATTCACCACCCGCAAGCCACCAGCCGCGCGGTGATGTCCACCACCAAAAGGTAGACCAATCTTTATCTTGAGTGAGCGGATAATTCATAATTTCGACACCTGGATTATTTTTTGTAAACTCAAGTGTTGCCCGGCGTTGGTGATAGCCTGATGTGGCAAGAATCACTTTTTCATAGCCATTCTGTTCAAAAATTGATTTCACATTCTGAGCATTTTGCTGTGTTGTTTCAGCTTCTTCATCAATAATAATCGCACGAGGATCAATACCTGCATAGATTGCTTGTTGGCGCATTGCCTCGGCATTGCTTGGTCCAGACTTATCTTGCGCCGCACCCGAGAAGATGATATTTGGCGCCCAGCCATTTTTGTACAAATCGATGCCAGCCTGCGTTCGAGCAACGGTATCGCCGCCACTAATCACGACAATCGCATCAACTGCTTCACAGCCTTCACTTCCTGCGAGTGGCGTCGTCTGACAACCGATAAAACTATTCGGTTGAAGATAGATAGTTAAGCCAACGATAATCGCAATCGCCAATACAAGAATTCCAATCAGCCATTTCATGAGGCAACTCGCTCGTATTCGCGACGAATCGTTTCAACAATAATTTCAGCTGCTTGCTTTGTATTCTCTTCAGTTGAAAGGTGGCCGAGTGTCATTCGAAGGCTGCCATCGGCAACATTAGGTGCAAGCCCGATCGCAGTCAGTACATGAGAGCGAGTCCCTTTATTTGCTGCGCACGCACTCCCCGTTGCAACCATCACACCGCGAGCTTCAAGCGCAAAGAGCACTCGCTCTGCGTCAAGGTCAGGAAATGACATATGCAAGTGACCAGCAAGCCGATGTTTTTGGTGGCCAGAAATAATTGCTTGCGGGAACGCTTCCGTAAGTGCAGCCTGCAATGAATTACGGAGCTTTTCAAGGCGTTTCATTTCATAGCCTCGATGCTCAACTGCAAGCTCCATTGCCACAGCAAACCCAATCGTACCTGCGACATTTTGTGTCCCACTCCGAAGCCCACGCTCTTGCCCACCACCAAAAATATGGGGAGTAAGGCGAACATCGCTTGCTGCCCACAAAAGACCGACCTGCTTCGGGCCATATACTTTTGCCGCATTTAGCGTCAGTAGGTCAACGCCAAGTCGCGCGACAGAAATATCAACCTGGCCAACACCTTGTGATGCATCACTATGAAGATAGATCGGCACGTCATTTCCCTCTTCAAGGCGCTTCTGACGTTCTGCGCGAATCACTTCTGCGATATCACGAAGCGGCTGGATCGTCCCCACTTCATTATTTGCGAGCGCAATACTCACCAATCGAGTGTCAGGTCGAATTGCTTTTTTGACTGAATCAGCCGTCACAAATGCACGCTCGTCAACCGCAAGAATCGTGTGGTCATACTGCTTCGCTGATTCAAGCACTGCGTGGTGTTCAATCGCTGCTGTAATAATGTGCCCACCGACACTACTAAAAGCGAGGTTGATCGATTCAGTTGCACCGGCAGTAATAACGAGGTCGTCTGGGCGAGCACCCATGGTTCGGGCAATGCGATGCTTGGCGTCATCATACGCGCGGCGAACAGAAATAGCCGGCGCATAAGGGGCCGACGGATTAAAAAAGTCATCGATAAAAAACGGCTCCATTGCTGCAAGAACTTTTTTATCGAGCGGTGTTGCGGCCGCGTGATCAAGATATATCATGTCGCTCATTACCTATCTATTATACCAGTCACAGCGCCTATACTGCACTGTCAGATTGACGGTATAGCGTATCACGAATCGTTGCGTGGTACGTAGTAATTGCTTCAAAGAGACGAGATAACTCACCGTCTGCAAATGGGTGTTCACGACCCTCTACCAGCTTATATGCTGCTGCCTCAGTAATCTGATATCGAGCAACAACCGGAGCAATTCCATCGTTGTGTTCAAAGAACCAATCACCTTCGTGAAACCAAAATCGTCGAGAGATCGACGGATGCTGCGCACCAAACAATGTTCCGCCCATGATACTCTCCTGCTCGACAAGTCGTTCGTACAAAGACTTGCGCGGAGAGACTGCAACCGCTTCACGAAACTTTGTTCGCCTTGAACGAGGAACGTGAATTTCAGAGGCATTATTTCGAAATGCAATAATATCTTGCTCAAGCTCTTTGATACGTCGGTTATCAATAATCGAACTTTTCACGACGGTATCTTCAATAAGAACCGAAGGCGTGTTCGATTGTGGGATCTGATATTGTCCGTTCTTCGTCGTCATAAATAGTACTCGTGTGTGGTGTTAAGAAAGCGCAAATAACGCGCGTGCATTTGCGGAGGTTGCGGTAGCGATTTCCTCGAGAGATATCCCTCTTCGGTGAGCATGATACTCAGCTACCAAACGCACATATGCAGGCTCATTTATTTTACCACGAAATGGCGCAGGAGTCAAGAAGGGAGCGTCTGTCTCAAGGAGGAGATTCTCGAGAGGAATCGCATCAAAGGTTGCTTTTTGCGACTCATCTTTAGTGAATGTACTAATCCCGTTCACTCCAATAAGCAACCCTCGTGCAATAGCCTGATCAAGATGTTCACGTGAGTCAGTAAAACTATGGAGCACTCCCTTAATTCCACTATACGAATCAAAGATTGGCCAAAAGTCATCAAACGCCTCTCGAACATGGAAAATGATGGGCAGATCATGAGCTAACGCAACTTCAATCTGCGCCTTTAACGCAGCAATCTGTGTTTCACGCGGGCTATGGCCATAAAAGTAATCAAGCCCAACCTCACCTACCGCAACAATCTTCGAAGAAGTGCCCGCGAACGCAAGAATTTCTTCGTGACCATCTTTTGTGTCGTGCGGGTGCACACCAATCGCGGCATACATTCCCTCATTCGCTTCAGCAAAAGCAATCGCCTGGCGCGAGCTCTCTTCACTCGTTCCAACACAAATCATTTGATTGACCGTTGCAGCATGTGCACGTGCAATAACTTCCTCAATCGGGAGTTCGTACGGTTCATGGATATGGCAGTGAGTATCGACGAGCATTATACTTTTGGTGCGTGAGGATCTGGCGTGTGAATGTAAACTTTCGGGAAAAGCACAGAGTTAGTTGCCTGAATAACCCCCGACTCAAAAGTCTGGTGAATTGCAGCGGCAGTCGTTGGAAGGAATGGAACGAGAAGGTCGGCAACCTGCAAAAGCCCGCCAACACAATGTGCCAAAACTTCAGCAAGGTGAGACTCTGCTTCCGGATCTTTGCCAATTTCTTTCGCAATCATCCATGGCTTTACGTTTTCGATGTACTGGTTCAAGCTTCGGACCATGTGCCACACTTCATCAATTGCTTTGTTAAATTCGAGTGAATCCATTGCAGTGTGGTAGGCGCTCATATCGTGTTCGGTTTGTGGAGCATCGCCAATAACGCCAGCTTGGTATTTCGTTACCATGCTCGCAACACGCTGTACAAGATTACCGAGGTCATTACCGAGTTCATTGTTATATGAGTTCTCGAGCTTCTCCCAGGTAAAATCACCGTCATCGAGTGTCGGAATATGACGAGAGAAGAAGTAGCGGAATGCATCAAGCCCAAATTCATCAATCACTTGGTTTGGATCGACAGTATTTCCGACAGTCTTACTAATCTTTGCGCCACCAACATTAATAAATCCGTGTACAAGCAACTTCTTTGGCAACTCAAGCCCAATACCAAGCAGCATTGCTGGCCAGATGCCGGCGTGGAAACGAAGAATATCCTTACCGATCACCTGTACATCAGCTGGCCAGAAGGCTTTATATTCCGCTTCGCGGTCTGGGTAACCAAGGACTGTAATATAGTTCGCAAGCGCATCAAGCCAGACATACATAATCTGGTCAGGGTCGCCAGGCACTGGAATACCCCAAGAGAGACTCTTGTTTGGTCGAGAAATACTCACGTCAGCAAGGCCATCCTTAATTAATTCAAGGAATTCTTTCTTGCGGAATTCAGGAACGATCTCCATCGTACCATCGTTAATCGCAGCCTTAATTTTGTCAGTAAAAGCGCTTGTCTTGAAAAAGTAGTTTTCTTCATTCACTTGCTGGTACGGCGTCTGATGATCGGGGCAGATGCCACCTGTTTCTTGTACTTCTATATCTGTAAAGAAGGCTTCATGACCCATGCAATACCAGCCATTATACGAACCCTTATAGATATATGGTTCGAGCAGCTTCCAAATATATTGAACTGACTGCATGTGGTGTTCATCGGTAGTGCGAATAAAATCGGTATATTGAGCACCGACCTTTTTCATAAGACTCTCAAAATTCAAGTACGTTGTATCGGTGTATTCTTTAGGCGTTAACCCAAGCTCAGTCGCTTTAACAGAAATCTTATTACCATGCTCATCAGTCCCAACCTGAAAACGAACATCATTTCCGTTTTGGCGCTGATACCGAGCCCAAATATCAGCCAATAGGTAATCAAGGGCATTGCCAATATGCGGCGTGCCGTTTACATAAGGAATAGCGGTAGTGATGTATAATTTCTTGTCCATTATAGCTATTGTAACAGATTAGGTGCGGGCAGTCCTGTGTGTTTTATTGAATCTTGAATATACGACTTTCGTCATAATATCCCTGTCCCACGAATAAGCTTCCGGCAGAATTAACCACAAGGCCAAGGTAACCACCGTTATTAAACAATACAGCTGTTCCATTTCCATCAAATGAATTCACTCCGTTTGAACTCGTAAGCGTCGTTACCACACCGGCTGGAGTAATCTTTCGTATACGACCCGCATTCGCCGCATATATTGTCCCTTGGCCATCTATGGCTATTCCGCTTGGGCCGGAAATGCCAGCACTAGTGCCATTACCATCAACATTCGAGCCACCCTGTCCATTTCCTGCGAAGGTAGTCACTACGCCCGAAGATGTAATTTTTCTGATACGATCGTTTAATTTATCGGCGACATATATATCTCCATTTGGCGCGGCCGCGATGCCTGAAATTGCATTGAAACGAGCTACTGTCCCTGTGGCATTTTGGTAACCACTCGTGACACTCCCTGCAAAGGTCGTCACCACACCTTCAGGGGTGACTTTTCGTATCTTGTGGCTAGAATCAACCACATACAGATTACCCGAGGCATCGATTGTCATGACAGTCGCTCCCTGAAACTGCGCGCTTGCACCGGTCCCATCCGCCGTTCCATTCGTGCCCCCTACAAACGGCGAGATAGTACCATTAGGCGCAATCTTACGGATAGCATTTCCAGAGGAAATATATAATTCCCCGGACGTATTCCTTGCAATGCCATCGGCGGCGGACGTCACAAATGATGATACGGTTCCGCTTGAGGCCACCTTACGAATAGGATTTCCGTTGGAATCGAGAACATATAGATTATTTGAATCGTCAATACTCATACCCCGGATACCTCGAAACTTAGCCGTCGATCCATCGCCGTCAACGTACCCGTACGTCGATCCAGCCACAAGAGTTACGACACCACTGTTAGGAGGATAGGGACTGTCTGCAAGTGCTGGTGATGAAGGACTGAGGCTATCACAAGCAGATGCTGGGTAGCTTTTTTTTGCTGCTGTGGCAAGTGATTTATATTCACCGCCACGAGGATTATAGGCTCGAATACAGTACTCGTCATCAGAGGCGACGACGTCAACCACATTACCTTCGGTTGGAATAAATGGAATGTTCGTATTTGATGCAGCAGCAGAGTACCAACGTACCGCCGAGCCGAACTTTCCGCCGTTTTTCACCGAGTATCGAGCAATTTGCGTATCAACCGCCTCGACATCACTCATAACCGCTCTATCGCGGGCACTTTGTTGCACTCCATTATAGGCAACAATACTAACGGCGGCCAAAATACCAATCACCACCACAACAACGAGAAGCTCAATAATCGTAAAAGCTCGTGAATTTCTAAGATCAATCATATGCCCCTATTGTAGCATGAGCGGTATCTACTTTTCGGAGACTTCGACCAATCGGAGCCAATCGGCAACAGAAAGTACTTCGGCGCGATCGTCAGGGTTTATACCGGCAGACTTCAAGAGTGCTTCACCCTCTTCCTTTGAAATATGAAGGCCACTTGCAATACTAGTGCGGAGCTTTTTTCGTTTTGCAGAGAATCCTGCTTTTACAATACGGAAGAATAATTTTTCGTGTGCTTCGTCACGGAATGGCGAATCATGCGAATGCAATACGACAACCTGGCTATCTACCTTTGGTGGTGGCGTAAAGAACGATGCTGGCACCAAATCTTCAAGATGAACATCAGAATATGCCTGCGCGCTAATAGCAAGAATACTCATGTCCCCAGGTTCGGCAGCTAAACGTTGAGCGACCTCTTTTTGCACCAAAAGCACGACGGTTCGCGGCTTATTCGTCGAGGTCATTAAATACTTCACGATTTTTGAGGTGATGTAGTAAGGGACGTTCGCTGCAACAACGTAATCTTTCGGAAGTTTCGTGAGGTCAAAAGTCAAAATATCTTCATTAACAACTTCGAGATTTTTACCAGGGAACTGACCTGGTAGCTTAGCGGCGAGGTCTTGGTCGAGCTCGACAGCAATCACGCGTTTAGCACGGCGCAATAGTTCGCTCGTTAACGTCCCAAGTCCAGGGCCAATCTCAAGTACTGTATCTTCGGCTTCAATTTCAGCAGCCTCAGCAATACCCACAAGGACGTCGCGATCTTTTAGCCAGTGTTGACCGAGTGATTTTTTAGGACCTACCACCATCCCATCCTAACTTTAAATTCATAGGCAGCCTGCCATGTTTTATAACGACCGATAGCATACTGGTGACACCACTTCATTTGAGTAATGACGTTTGTTCGCCAATCTGCGCCAGCGGTTGCCATTTTAATACCGGGAGTTGCCTGGCATAGGCCATATCCAACTTGACTTGAGCTTTCGGCACCTTCAAACTTTTCGTAGTACGAAGTACCGCAGCCACTTGTACCCTGCCAACGGATAGGGCACCATAATGCGTTCTCGTTATTAATAATATATGCTGCGTAATCCTGATCAGCGAGAGCGACGCCTGCGGCAGTCATAATTGCAGCGCGGTCAGCAGAATATTTAACCGTTAAGGCAACTTTTGTTCCAATCACTTCAACTTGCGTGACTGATTCTTCAACAGTTACTGAGGCAATCTCAGCTCGAGAGACTTCAACGCCATTTTCAACATGAATTTCGTATGTGACGGTTCGCTTACCATCTTTACCTGGCGTACGCACTTCTTTGTAGCTTGGATCACGATCAGCATCACGAACTTTTTCAGTACCAAAAGCGATTGCTTCGTCGACAGTCACGGTCTGCTTTCCTTCGCGCCATAGTCGAATCTGCAAACCAGCCGTAATCGGTGTATCTTCGGAAACAGAAAGGCGATCGTTTTCACCAAGCGCAAGCTTCTTTTCTTTGAGCATCTCACCAACAGTGACACCCTGTGTTCGAATCTCGGCAGTTTTGCCGTATAGATCAAGAACGAGTGGCGTTGCGCGATCAATCGTTAAACGAAGCCCTGCACCATCAGCAACAATATCTTCCGATTGCTTCATTGTCGTAATGTCTTCAGTAAAGAGATTAATACCAACATCCTTAATGATTTGTTCTGCAGTTTGGTAAGGAGTAACGACGCGTTGTTTCGTCGCACCATCAATCACCGTCACTGGACGGGCGCGATAAATATTCACTTTATATTCGCTGGCAACCAGTTCTTCATCAAGACTTGGCTCAACGGCGTCTTTAGCATCGAGGGTGACCTCAGCTTTTTCAAGTGCCTCTCGAAGTGTTGCGGCATTCGAAACAACAACTTGCTCCTCGCCACGGTCGTAGATGGTAATAAGTCGGCTATCGCCCGGCTCAACTGCAGCAGCGGGTCGAAGAAATAGTACAAAAAGACTCGCAGCTGCCAAGAGAAGTGCAGCTCCAATACCGATCGCCATAAATGTGGTGGACTGACGTAAACGTACTTTCATCAAAACTAATACACCCTTACCTGTGTCTGTTCCATTATATACCAAATGTAGCTGTCGCCAAAGCGCTACAGCTTTTCAAGACGAGCGTATTCAGCGTTCAATTTTTTTGTCTGCCCATTCAAGAAGGCAATGGTCACTGCCATACCGTCAATATCAATGATCTCACCATCGCCAAAGGTACTCGTGCGCACCCTATCGCCAATATCAAACCCAATTTCGTCGCTATAGAATGGCTCATCATTTCGAGCACCCATCATCTGGGGTTGCGCATTGGCAATCATCACCTGGTCGCCCATATCGGCCAAAAATTGAGAAGACGGATTGTAGCTTCGCTGCCCAAATTGCAAACGGCTATATGCATAGCTAATATGCAGCTCTTCGCGTGCACGGGTCATACCGACGTAGAAAAGCCGTCGCTCTTCTTCAAGGTCCTCAAGCCCTGCCTCAAACACACGAGAATGCGGCAAGATGCCTTCTTCAAGACCAACGATAAAGACGACAGGGAACTCAAGCCCCTTTGCTGCATGAAGTGTCATCAACGTCACCTTCTGATCACTCGATTGGCTATCGACACTCGACATCAAGGCGGCTTCTTCCAAGAAATCTTGGAGTGAAGCGAAGTGCTGCGCGTCAGAAATCAAAGCACCAAGGTTTTCTTCGCGATCTTCTGCTTGTGGCGTGCCGTCCTGAATAAATGCCTCGTAGCCAGTTTCTTTAATGACCGCTTTAATAATTTCAGCAGGGGCCGTTGTCTCAATCATTGGCAAGAGTGCTTGCAATCGAAGTCCAAGTGAAAGTAAAGCAGTGCGGGCTTTTCCGGAGATAACCGGCTTTTCATCAAGCGCGGTCATTGCAGTAATAAGATCGATACCCTCGCCTGATTGCCATGTTAAAAATTTTTCTAAGCTCACCGCACCAACGCCACGAGTTGGGACATTTGCAATACGGCTAAAACTCATGCGGTCGAATGGTTGGTAGAGAAGCTTTACGTACGCGAGGACGTCTTTGACTTCTTTGCGGTCGTAGAATCGGACACCACCAACAAGCTGGTACGGAATTCGTTGCTGCAACAATGCGCGTTCAAGTGTGTAACTTTGGGCGTTTGTACGATACAACACAGCAAAGTCGCCATAATCTCGCGCGCCAATAGCCACCTGCGCCGAAACACGATCAACCACCACACGAGCTTCCTCAGCCTCATCATACGTACCCTGAACTTGCACTGGCGCTCCACCACCAGCCGCAGTCCACAGCTTCTTATCGGTTCGATTCTTGTTCTTTGAAATCACTTTATGCGCTGCATCAAGAATATTGCCGGTACTTCGATAGTTCTGCTCAAGTTTTACCACTTTTGCACCCACAAAATCTTTTTCAAAGTTAAGAATATTCGTAAAGTCAGCACCACGCCAACTATAAATCGACTGCCAGTCATCACCAACCACACAAATATTACGAGAATCATTCACAAGAAGTTTCACGAGCTGATACTGCACGACGTTTGTGTCTTGATACTCATCGATCAAAATGTGTTCAAAGTGTGTCCGCCATTTTTCACGGACGGCTTTATTATCACGAAGCAATCGAAGCGCTTCAAGCAGAAGATCATCAAAGTCGAGCGCCTTCGCTTCTTTACGACGTTTCTCGTAAGAATGGTATAACGAAGCGACAATCTTTTGATTCGGGTATGTTGCGGCTGCTTCAAATTCTTCCGGGCCTTGCATCGCGTTTTTCGCAGAAGAGATCATGCTGCTAACTGCAGCAACCTTAATATCTTTATCGGTAATTGAATGTTGTTTCATCGCCTGTTTAATCAACCCACGACGATCATCTTCGTCATAAATCACAAAACGCGGTGAAATATCGATTGCCGCACCGTCCATACGAAGCAAGCGTACGCAAATACCGTGGAATGTCCCCATCCATGGCATAAAATCACGAGTATTTGGCTGGCGAATAAGGTGCGAGAGTCGTTCACGCATTTCTTTTGCCGCTTTATTGGTAAATGTTACCGCAAGAATACGATTCGGGAAAATCCCTTCATTTGCAACAAGGTGCGCGATACGATGCGTGAGTGTTTTCGTTTTTCCACTTCCCGCACCAGCCAAAATCAAGAGCGGCCCAGTTGTTGTCTGGGCAGCTTCTGCCTGTGATTCGTTTAAGCCCTCAAGAAGATCCATGTCCTCTCAGTATACCCGAGAATGAAGGGTGAACCTAGGCTTAAAGCATAGGAAGAACGAAAAAGTATACTGCAGCACCGGCGCCAGCGCCGAAGATAACAAGCAAGAAGATCCAAAGAACAATCCAGAGACCAGATTTCTTTTTCACAGGGTGAGCGAGTGGCTGGTGGTATGATTCAGTGTCATAGATTGCACCTGGCGCATCAGCAGTTGAAGGCTTGTCAGCATACTGTTGTTGAATCGAAACTGGGCCGCTAAAGGTTTCTTCGGTAACTTCTTCAGACTTGAGGTCTGGTTCAGATTCTGCGATCGCTTCAAATTGAGCAACGGCTTCAACGGTTGGCACAGTGTTGAGCTCTTCAATCGATTCAGTATCACTTGAAAGTGCCTCAATACGTTCGATAGGCTCAGGAGCTTCGAGAAGGAGTTCGTCGGGCTCTTCAAATAGGAGTCGCGCTTCTTCATGGATTGAACCGTCGCCGCCAAGTGGACGCTTCTCAACCTTTGCACCAGGTAAGAACGGTGAGTCTTGCGGCGCTAGTTCCTCGTCGAGGTCAACAAGTGATTCAATGCTTTGCGACTCTTCGGCTTGCCCATGAGCAAAATCAATAGGGTCTGGCCACGAATGAGTCTCTTTCGCCTCTGTTTCAACCGGAGTCTCAATCACAGGTGCTGGCGCAACCTCAACTGGTCGAGCAAGCGGAGAACGTTCAGCCGAAGCGGGTCGCATGTCAGAAGACGCATGCACCATATCCATAAATCTGCCAGAATTGCGGCGCGTGACTGGCGCAAATGTTGGCTTAAGTTCAGGGGTTGCAGGAGCAGAAGGCACCTCAACAGCAGGCTCTGCAGAAACAGGAGCTGGTGTGTCAACGACAGGTTCAGGCACAATATTAGGCTCAGCGTTAGCTGGCTTGTGCACTGAGTTCACCGCTCGGTCTAGTTCATCAAAGTCAATATCTTGCATATCCCCACCCTATCCTTTTTTGTTCTTGCTGACGCTAAATGCTTTTTCAACAATACTACCAAATGCTTTTGCATCGAGACTTGCACCACCGATGAGAAGCCCGTCGACACCTGGAATCACCAAGTAATCTAACGCGCTGTCTGCCGTCACACTTCCGCCATACAATACTCGCACCGATTCAGCCGCCTTAGCGCCGTACAGGTGTTTCAATTGGTAACGAATTGCGTTCACTGCCTCGATAACATCGTGAGGCACTGCGCTCACACCGGTGCCGATTGCCCAGACTGGCTCGTAGGCAATCACTACTCGTTCAAGTTCTTCACCTGTAATGTTCGCGAGGCCACCAACGAGCTGATCGTGAATAATGTCTTTTGTCTCGCCGATGGCGCGTTCATGAGCCGTTTCACCCACACAAAGAATTGGTTGAATGCCATTGCGGATTGCCGCTTGCACCTTTGCACGAGTATCTTTGTCGTTCTCGTGAAAAACGTGACGTCGCTCAGAGTGCCCAACGAGTCCGTAAGAAACGATCCCCTTTAATTGAGTTGCTGATACTTCACCAGTAAACGCACCGCTGTCGCGCCAGTAGAAATTTTGTACGGCAAGCTTAAATTGACGATGATTCACCTGAAGACTGAGGGTTTGAAGTGCAAGCGTTGTTGGCGCCAAGACAACTTCAACATCTCGGTGAGTTTTAATTTGCTCAGAAAGCGAATGAAGATACAAACTCGCCTCGTGTACTCCGAGGTTCATTTTCCAGTTACCGATAATTAGTTTTTTATCCCGTGCCACCATTAGATACCAGTTAAGCTTATTACCATTAGTGTAGCTTATCGCGCCGCGTCTAGCAATCGTTCAACCCCAGGAAGTTTCTTCCCAGACATCAAATCGAGTGAGGCGCCACCGCCTGTTGAAACGTGCGTAAAGCTTTCGCCAGATTGACCATCCCATTTGAGGACAAAATCAGCCGTATCGCCACCGCCAATAACAGAGACGACGCGAGGGTGCGACGCGAGTGCAAGCGCGAGCCGAGCTGAGCCATGTGAGAAAGCAGCGAGTTCAGCATAGCCCATTGTGCCATTCCAAACGACTGTTTTTGCAAGTTCAACCGTGCGGACCATTCGTTCAATCGATTCGTCGCCGATGTCGAGAGCAATGTCGTCTGGAGCAATCTCACCAAGCGTCACAACCCGGCGGCGACTCTTTGGCGTAATCACTCGCGCAACTGCAACATCGGTCGGAAGAATAATAAAGTTATCAATACTTGTTTTGATCTTGTCGTTGGCTGCCTGATAAATCTTATCGAGTACCTTTTCTTGACCCTTTTCCCATTTACTCGCGCCCATGCGGTGACCCTTGTATTCAAGAAAAGTATTCGCCATTGCGCCACCAATAATAATTTTGTCTGAAATATGCACAAATCGTTCAACAACTTTGATCTTGTCGCTGATTTTTGCACCACCCATAACTGCAACGAGCGGCCGGCGAGGCTTTTCCATCACACCAGTAATAGTTTTGAATTCTTTTTCGAGCAATAGCCCCGCAACGCCAGGGATGTAGTTCGTAATTGCATCAGTGCTGGCGTGTGCACGATGAACAACACCAAAGCCATCTTGCACAAAATAACGAGCGCCCGTTGCCTGAGCAATCTTTCGAGCAAACACCTTACTATTCTTCTCTTCTTCAGGGTAGTAACGAAGATTTTCAAGAAGAATCACTGAGCCGAGTGGTGCTTTCTTCACTGTCTGCAAGACCTTATCACCAATACAGTCATCAACAAAGATAACTGGTTTACCAAGAAGCTCAGCAAGGTGCACGGCAATCGGCGCAAGACTCGTTGAAGCGTCGCCTTTTCCTTCAGGGCGACCAAGGTGACTCATGACAACTACTTTTGCGTTTCGCTTAAGGAGGTATTCAAGCGTCGGAAGGCTGGCGCGGATACGAAGATCGTCACTAATCTCCCCTTTTTCATTCAGAGGAACATTATAATCAGCGCGCACCAAAACAGTCGCATGCTCTACAGAAATATCACGAATCGTACGCTTAAAGAAGCTCATACCCCACCCTTTTTTAACTTACTGTTATTGTAGCACGCGAACTTTAATTGTGTCTGTAGTTCCGATAATACCTGGCTGTTGTCCGCTCACGATAATTACCTTTGGTGTTTCAGTATCGAAGTAGTTTTCCGCCTGAAGTTCTGATGCAAGATCAAATCCAGCTTCTTCGCCGTCTGGACGAACATAACAACGGTTTGCGTAGCTCAATGCAAGTTGTTGTGCTGTACGAGTTTCACTCGTGACGCTAATGATAGGCATATTTGGGCGGTGTGCAGCGATATTTGCTGCAGTCGCACCAGATTTTGTTTCAGCGATAATCGCAGAAACACCAAGTTGGTCAGCAAGAGAAACGGCAGCGGTGCTAATTGCATCAAGCTGAAGGTTCTTTGCAACAACTTCATCATGAATAGCGGCCACAGGTGCGTGGTCTTGTGTGTAAAGAATAACGCGCTTCATAGCTGCAACGGTTTCAAGTGGGTATGAACCGTTTGCTGTTTCATCAGAAAGCATGACGGTGTCAGCACCCTGAATAACTGCATTTGCAACGTCGCTTACTTCAGCACGTGATGGCTCTGGGCTATCAACCATACTTGCCATCATTTGTGTTGCAACAATGCTCAACTTACCGTGCTTGCGGCAAAGCGCAATCAAACGTCGCTGCACGATAGGAACGATTTCAGCACCAGCTTCAACCGCGAGGTCTCCACGGGCAACCATAATACCATCGGTTGCTTTAACGATTGCTTCAAGAACGTCATCTTTGATTGCTGCTTTTGTTTCGATTTTCGCAATAATTTGTGCTTCAGAACCACCAGCTGTCAAGATTTGACGAAGGTTGTGGATGTCATCAGGACTTTGTACAAAGCTCAATGCTACGTAGTCGATGTCTTGAGTAAGACCGTATTCGATGTCCTTAAGGTCTTTTGGTGTCAAAATGTCACCGCCAAAGTCTGTGTCAGGAAGGTTAATACCCTTCTTGCTCATCAACGTACCCGGGTTTTCAACACGAAGCTTAATTGCAGTTTCAGAAGTAATTTCAACGACTGTTGTACGGATTTTTCCGTCGAAAATGTAGATTGGCTCACCAACTTTTACTTTTTCAGCAAGGTTGTACTGAACTGGGAATGTGAATCCGTTGTGCTCAGCGGCGTAATCAAGAATAATTTCGTCACCCTTTGCAACTGAAGTATTTTCAGTCAACATACCGAGACGGATCTTTGGACCCTGAAGGTCTTGCAAGATAGCGACAGCTTTACCAGTCTTCTTGCTCGCATCACGAATCCAACGAATCTGTTCTGTTCGTTCGTCGTAGTCACCGTGGCTGAAGTTAAGACGAAGGCCGTTTACCCCTGCAACGAGGAGTTCTTCGATAAGTTCTGGAGTGTTTGTTGCTGGTCCAACTGTTGCAAGAATTTTTGTTCGTTTGAAAATAATAGGCATAGAGATAGCTCCTTTAATTTTTAACTTTTTGGCGAATTCTTCTGGTGATCTCACGGAGAATCGAACTCCGATTGCCAGGATGAAAACCTGGTGTCCTAACCGTTAGACGATGAGACCATCACAAGAACGCACCAAAAAGACGTCTTTTACCTGAAATAGTGTAGCAAAAAATCCTTCTCTTGGCTAGAGGGGAGATATTTCCAGCAGAGGGGGCGCAAAAATGCACAACCCCTCTGCTGAAATGACGCATCATGCGCCGACAGGAACCCGGAGCGCCTTAGCTACCTTGGCGGAAAGCTTGAAGACACTTCGACCGCCGACAAGTCGCTCGTTAACGACTTCGTCTTCAATCAATCGACGAACAACAAACCCGACCTTCGTCTGTCGATCATTTTCTTTGAGAAGAATTTGATCAACGGACTCAATCCGCTCAAGCGCACTCACCAGCGCCAACTCGCCCGACAGAACAATCTGGTTATGCGGAAGTGAGTACAAGTGCATCACTATCGCTTCCTCGAGCTGTCGCGGCAACTCGCCCGCAGCTCTTTCAAAAGGTAATTCCATACTAAATCCATCCACTAGAGAAAGGCTCACTGCCATAATTAGTTATATAGCAAAAATAAATTCTAAACAAATAAAAAACACTCTCGAAAGAGTGTTAGAGGCTCCTACTGGAGCTCACTCGCTGTACAACGAGGAGCTCCAGTAGGAGTTGGACGATAACTGCTTCAGGCAAGCAGCACGCCCGGGAGACCGACTTCACACCAGACCGTTGCCGGTCTGCCGAAGGAGGAGTTTGTCGCTAGGGCAACAAACCCTCTCACTCGAACGACCTTTCCCTAGGTCGTCACAAGTGACGGTTGATTCATGAACTGGCCTACCAGCAGCTCGAGGATAACCTTACGGTCAACCCCAGCTTCCAGCGCTAGCCGATCAAGTGGTTGCTTTACAACCGGCTTGAACATGTCGTACTGCAGAAGGTTCTTGACGACACAGTCGACAGGGTCGTCATAGCGACGACCTCGTTCTGTCGACTGAAGCGTCTCAAACTCCTCAAGGAGCTTGGTGACATCTTCCTGATTGAGCGTGTCGAGCTCGATGACCTTTGTCGCCATCATGCTGCTACCTCAACCTTCTTCTGGCCGGCCTGCACGCCGTCCGAGAGGGCAACTTTTGGTGCCTTCTGCCGTTTCCGGCTTCGTTCAGCGTTGACACGGACCGCAAAGCCCGGGTCTTCGCATCTGATCTCCCAGATGACGACAGCTGCCGACACCTCTCGTTCATACATGAAGTACACCATCAGGTCCTGCACGGCCTGAAGACCATCTTCACTCAGGTATCCATCCTCCAAGCGAGGAAAGTCCTTCTGAACGCGTTCAAGCACTCGATACTGCGTTTGCTGGGTGAGGCCGCCGTCGGCAACCATATCCCTGCAAATCTTCTCGAGCCCCTCCGTCAACATTTCGTTGGCGGGACGGGGAATACCGTTGTTATCGGACACATTTCTCCTGAATTGTTCATATACTATCAGCACTTCAAACTCTGGCCTGCACCAGAGCGTCGACGGGATATCGACACCTGCACTAATGTTCGCAAATATACTCCCGTTGACAAACAATGTCAAATATTTTGTAAATTAGTATGAAACAGAGATACCATACCGCTACATGTAGTGGTGTTTTGCTTATTCTTCCCACTTTACCCCTAAAGCCTTATTTTCTTCCGCTGATAAAGCTTGTGCTAATGTTTATATTATTGCATAAAGCATTGACTTTTTAGACCTTTTGTGGTAAATTAGTAACATCATTCACGGACGAGGTGTGGAGCCTTATCAGGTGGAGGAGGTCGTTAACAAGTCAGATCATTACAGTGCATGTCTTGCACTGTAGAAAAGTAGATATACACCGTTCTCCCCTTCGGAAGCAGCGCGCCAGTGCATTGATTTAATTCAGTACATTGACTCGCTGCTCCCGAACCCCAGGGACAGCTGCGGAAACGCATTTTAATTAATGCGCTGACGCGCAATCCCACGGGGATAAAGGAGAATGAATATGTCTGAACGAACCACTCGAATTATCGGGTTCATCCTTACCGTTGCTACAGCCGTAGCAGTCGGGTACATCGTGGCATGGAACGGACCGCTTATCGGTTCATTCTTTGCCGAGCTGCCGAACGTCTTCTTGATGCTGTTCGTCGTCGTCGCGATTCTTGCGATCGTTGTGTCGTTCTTGCGGCCAGCCAAAACAAAGAAAGGTCAAGCATTTCGCATGATCGTTCTCGTTGTTGGGCTGCTCGTTTTTGCGTACAACATCGATGCAATTCGACCGATTATCGACGGCACGCCCTGGCTCTTGCTTTTGGCAATAGCCATCGGAATCGGTTTGATTGTGGTGCTTTTTGCACTCACCATCAACGGCCGACTCCGAGCAACCAAGAAAACGGTTGTCGAATCCACTCCTTCGTGACCACCGTGGCACGAAGCACCGAGCGCACAAGGAGGAAACTAATGCGCGTTTTGAAAACAACGGGTGTCCTTGTGATGCTCGCCCTCCTCGGAGGGACGTTGACTGCATGTGCAGTCAATCCGCAGTCTGCAGCTAATTGGTCAACAATTGACTGCAGCGATGTCTCGGCTCAGGCCAAGACAGCCAAGACCGAACTGAAGACAGCGCAAGCTGCTCAGAAGGACGGAAAGGGCACTCCAGCAGAAGTTCAGGCTGCGGCAGATATTACATCTGCCAAATCCGCCATCGCCCAGCTGAATGCTCGCGCAAGCGAGTGTGAAGACACAGAGGAAGAGGATGCAACTCCCGCGTCGGAAACGGCAAAGGAATGCTCCGCTACCTGGAAGATGGTTCCGGCTGATCACACCGACAACCGTTGGTTCTTCGATGGAGTTGCTGAAATTAAAACAGCAGCAACTCCTAAGCAGGCCGCCAACGCCGCTCGTGTGTGGCTCGACAGAGTGAAAACCGATGAAGGACTGCTTGCAGGAGCCGCGAAGGTTATCCTGCAGAGGGAAGTCGACAAGACAACCCTCATCGCAGCCGATGGCTGTGCTACCGAAGCGGCAGTTGATCTCTATGCGGAGATCGCAATGACCGTGGCAAGTGCACAGTCCATCGTTCCTGAATCAGCTCCGGCTGACGGTTGGAACTCTGGCGTCAATAATGACAACGTCATTGGCGACACTGGATCAGGCATTAGTGGTGACCGCACGGCCATCAAGATTGTCCTGCCTGATGGACGAGTGATTTGGGTACTAGCTCGCTGTGGAAACATAGCGACACCCAGAACACCACCGCTTCCGCCTGGTCAAACAGACGAAAAGCGGCCTCAGGATGATCCTGGTCCTCGCGGCAACGCGCCTGATGGTAGTGGTCAGAATGAAAATTCTGGTCCCGATGTATATATACCTCGGGAGGAAATGGAAGATCCGCCGGATACTCCTCGTGTGAATCCGGAACCACCCCCTCCCACGCCGCCAGCACCGCCGACGGTCACGCCAGAGAATCCCACGCCGCCAGACCCGGTACCCACCGAGGATCCAGCACCCCCGCCGCCACCTGAGGTAGAGGCACCAGTAGTACCGGAAACTGGGTGTATTCCCATTACCGGTGTGGTGACCTGCCCCTAAGGCGCTAAAAGGGCGGACGCACCTCATCGCAAGATGAACGTGCGTCCGCCTTGCGTGGTCGTATTATCTACTTTTTTTCACCCGAGGAGTTATATTCCTGTTTGAACATCTCATGTTCGCAGTTGAGTGTAACTCCTCGAGAGTCCACTTCTGGACTCAGACGTGGACATTGTAATGATCTGATTTGTTTCCCATTAACAACTTGGCAACAATGTTTCCTCTATAACTTTTATTTAATAACTTTGATTCTATCTGCGAGACGAATCAAGAAACGGAGAACTATAATGAGTAAGATTTCTTCCCTCATCCGACGAGCTCCTCGACGCTTTAGCGCTGTTGTAGCGATGATTGCCGCGGCAGTTATTGTTCCTGCAGCTGTTTTTGCCTGGGGACCAAACCGTCCAACTTTTACCGTTGAAAAGCCTGCATCATATGTAACTTTCAACTCAATCACTAACAACCCCAACATCGGTGACGAGCGTAACTTCGTGGGTATCCGCGAAGTTGGTTCAAGCAATGTTTGGCACGACGACATGACTGTACAAAAAGGCAAAGAATACTTTGTTCGTATGTACGTTCACAATAACGCCGCTCAGAACCTTAACTTGGTTGCTGAAAACGTAACTGCTAAGTTCAACCTACCAACAACGACTGCAAAGTCAATTCAGGTAAACGGCTTCCTTAGCGCAAGCAACGCAAGCCCTGCAGAAGTATACGACCACGCAACATTCAAGAGCGCGGAAAACTTCAACCTTTCTTACATCAAGAACAGCCTTAAGTACGAAAACAACGTTTTCGGTTCAGCTGGTACTGCTCTTCCTGAAAGTATTTTCACAAGTGCTGGTGCAAAGCTTGGTTACAACAAGCTTGATGGTAAGATCCCTGGTTGTTTCGAATTTGCTGGCTACGTTACCTTTAAGGTAAAGCCACAGTTTGCACAGACAACTAACTTCACCCTCGACAAGAAAGTCTCTAAAAAGGGCGAAAACAAGTGGGTTGATACTTACAAAGCACAACCTGGCGAAGAGGTAGATTTCCTCCTTGCCTACAAGAATACTGGCGAAGTTCCACACAAGGATGTCACATTCCGTGACACACTTCCTGCTGGCCTTAGCTACGTTCCTGGAACAAATACTTGGAGCAACGCTTCAACTCAGAACAACAAGGTAACAACAAGTAACCTTACAAACGGTATCGGTGTTAACGTCGGGGCATACGCACCTGGTGCAAATGCGTTTACCGTCTTCACTGCAAAGGTTGCTGATTATGCAGCCCTCAAGTGTGGAACAAATAATCTCCTAAACAAGGGTAAAGTAAACACTGGCGGATACGCAGTTGAAGATACTGCGACAGTAACTGTTGATAAAACATGTGAACCGCCAAAACCACTTTTCAAATACACCTGTGATAACCTTACAGTTCAACGTATTGAGCGAACAAAGTTCAAATTCACAACTGCTGTGACAACACAGAACGCAACATTCAAAAGCGTTACTTACATCATCCGTGATGCAAGCGGCAAAGAAGTAGAACGTAAGACAGCTCGAACATTCGAAAAGACACTTGATTACACACAGACAACTGCTGGCAAGTATACTGTTGAAGCTGTCACTTCATTCTTAGTAAATGGACAGACTAAAACTGTGACAAGCGCGCAGTGTAAGGCACCTTTCGAGGTTACTAAACAACCTGTAACTCCTGCTTATACCTGTGACAACCTCACAGTTAAGCGTATTGAACGAACAAAGTTCCAATTCACTACTAACTATTCTGTCGATAACGCAACATTCAAAAACGTTGTATACGTCATCCGTGACGCACAAGGTAAAGAAATCGAGCGTAAGACAAGTACAGCAAAGACACTTGATTACACACAGACAACTGTCGGTAATTACTCTGTCGAAGCTATCGTTACCGTTACAGTGAACGGGCAAGACAAAACTGTCACCAGTGCAAAGTGTAAGCAGGCATTTGAAGTTCCTGCAGCACCTGAATACTGCCCAATCCCTGGTAAAGAACACCTTCCAAAGGACAGCCCAGATTGTAAAGAAACTCCAGTAGAGCCACCTGTGACTCCACCAGAGCTTCCACACACTGGTGCCGGTGATAACATTGTTGCCATCCTAGGCCTCGGTGCATTGATTGCAAGCACAACATACTATGTTGCAAGCCGTCGCGCACTTGGTCTTTAGAGTCTGACCGCTCAACACCTTTACGGTTGCTGAAGTGATTCAGACCCACCACCTACCCCGCCCTTTTCGGCGGGGTTTTTGGTATACTAGATATATTATGGCAAACAAGCAAAAGAAGAAGCGCAATAAAACATACCGTGGTGTCGATGCCGCGCTTCAAAAACCAGTCGTCACAAAGATCTCAGCAGCAAACCGAAATAAGCTCCAGCAATGGTGGTTTGATCACAAACGAATCGCTAAACCAGTTGGCATCGCGGTTATTGTCGTCGCCCTTATCGCATGGCTCGTGTACGAACTTATTCGTATCGCCTCAGGCTTGTAAATTTCAATTCGTTGACCCTATTTCTTAATAGGAATTGAGAATCCGAACACACTCCCCTTACCTTCTTTTGAAGAGAAGATCACTTCGCCGTCGTGCGCATCAATCACCTTCTTTGCGAGGTAAAGCCCAACACCCGTTCCATCGGGGCGTTGTCGTCTGGCATTTTCAGCACGGAAGAATTTCGAGAATAGCTTGGCTTGCTCTTCTTTTGGAACACCAATACCGGTATCTTTTACCGTGAACTCAATTGCATGAGCCTTTTTCTTCAACTGAATCGTAATTGCGCCCCCATCAGATTTTGAATAGTACATCGCGTTGTCCATAAAGTTCATCACCACTTGTTGAATTTTATTTTCATCGAGCTGAAGGAGCGGAATATTCTTTGGCTGCTTATATTCAAACGTTAGTCCACGGCTTTGTGCTGTATAGGCTAAACTATCAACCTCTTGCTGGATCAACTTCGCAATATTAACTTCATGCTTCTCGATGATAAACTTCCCTGTCTGCAAGCGAGAGACACTCAGGAAGTCGCCAATCAAGCGCACCATACGCTCACTACTCATAAACGCCTCACCAAGCAAGTGCTTCTGCTGCGGCGTCACCTTACCGACATCACCTTCGATAATCATACTGATATACCCCTTAATGCTCGTGAGTGGCGTGCGGAGCTGATGGCTCGCCATACTGATGAATTCGTCTTTGGCTTCATCAAGACGCTGAAGCTGCGCGTTACTCATACGAAGTTCTTTCGTTGCCGCATCAATGCGCTGTTCAAGATTCGCATTTAAGTCTTTTACTTCTTGGACAGAAAGAGCATTTTGAATGGCAATCACCAACTCGTCAGAAATCATATTTAAAATACGGACATCTCGATGGGTGTAATTAGAGTTAAGATGATGACCTAGAGATAGCAAGCCAATCGCAACCCCATCACGCATAATTGGTTTTGCGATTATCAAACGGTGGCTCAAAAGGACTCGGCGCAAATGACCGTTAAGATCGGGGTCGTTCGCTCTTAATATTTCACCAGAATCAGCAAGATCATGAATATCTTTTAGTGGAAGTTGGCGGTATTTATCTGTTCCAGAAGAAATAAGGTGCTCACCGTTATACACAAAAAACGATACTTGTTCAGATTTTAATGTCTTTGCAATAAGCACCGAAACCCGGCGCAATAACGTCTTAAGGTCGGTCGTTGAAGTCAGTGTTTTATTCAATTCACCGTAAAAAACATCTGGATCGTAAGAGTCTTTGAAAAATAGTCTGTTCGTCAATTTATCAAAGAAACGCTTCACTGGCTGGAAGAGGAAAGCAAGCAAGAGCGTGAGAGCCACGTTGAGTATCGTCTGATGGAAGTTTGATGTCTGACCAAGCAATTGATCGAACACAATGAATGCAATGACGAGATACACTGCAGCAAGCGTTGCGAGTGACAGCACGTACGTAACAGTTCGTAATACTGCAGCGCGAATATCAAATAACCCATGCCGAGCGATCACATAAAATACTGCAACGACCATGATGAATGAAAATAGCGGCCCAAGCGCAATTAATGAGTAGTTCCCTAGCCATGGAAGAATGAGGTTGAAATACGCTCCCCCGGCCATACATACCGTTAATGCGAGAGCGAGAATCTTTGGCGCATCTTGGCCTTTATCACGAGCTGCGCGCAACCATAAGTACCCAAGCCCAATAATCGTGTACGAAACAAACATCAACGCGTACACCACATAAATAGGTTTTACGAGCGTCACCGAATTTCCACCTTCGCTGATTAAAATAGATTCAATAATACCGAACGGCGTGACGATAAGGCCCGCCATTACAATAAGCGGTACGAGTGCAAGGACCACGACAAAAGGAGAAACCTTTGGTGTGAGGTAATACAGCGAGAAGAGTAGGAATCCGTAGGCGATAAATAGTGCCGAAACATAGTACGCTGACACAAATACCTGTGCCAATGCCTCTGAATTGGTAAAACTGAACAAGCTGATACCAATTGCCCACAAGCCAACACTTCCAGCAAATAATGCAAAAGGTAACTTCATCCCTTTCTTACTTGTCCCATTTGCGACAACAAGTAGACCTAAAAGGAGTGAGAGAATACCCGCAACGAGTGGAAGTGTGTCGAGAATCACGGTTTTTTAACTTCCATAACAAGATAGACGTGATCTTCCGAATACGTGAACGTGATCGTAGATGTATCAACGCCCGCCTTAACAGCAATCCCTACCATATCCTCTTCGAGTCGCTTCACAAGAGAAGGCCAACCAACCGCTTTTTCGTTGAAAGCACCCTGAGGTCGGTCAGCAAGCATGTTAGAGGCAATGAACGACCCGCCTGGTTTAATAAGCTTTAAAGAATCTTTCAAAAGAGATGCTGTCTGCCTGTCGTTCAGGTATTCCCATAGTCCGAGTACATCAACAAAATCTACCTTTTCTTCAAACAAACCATAGGCACGCGCGTAAGGCTTGTTGTGAATATTGAGCGTCTCTTCAGGTAAACCAGCTTCAATAGCAAGCTCTTGCGCAAAAGCAAGCGCCTCTGTATCTGGGTCAACTAGGTGCCAATTTACCGACTTACCCAAACGATCAACGACAGCAACTGTCGCATCAATATCGGGCACAGCCGCACCTGAGCCAATACTAATACCCGTAAGCTCATCGCCTTCGGCATTTTCAGCGACGGTTACGAGCCATTCCTTCATAATTCTTGCTCGGGCTCGAAGTCCGATACCATCGACCATGTTCGTGAAAAGATACTTTGCCCGCTCATCAAGCACACCACTCGGCAATACACGTCCGCCGTCTTCAAGCCGCTGCAAAGGATATAATGCTTTAGCCGTAGGGAAAAGTCCTATCCATTCACTCATTGATTTCTGCCCTGGGTCATCAAAGTAAAGCCATTCAGATGCTTCGTTGTTGTGATCAAATTCAACCTTTGACTCACCGTCTTCATATGCCACGGGTCGGCCGTTTTCGTCGGTCTTTTGGTACGGACCCTTCCAATCGGGATTCCGTTTTATCTCGTCATCCCATGTATCACCAATCGCGCGCAATAAGTCAGCCTGAACGGGAGAGTGTTCGTCGCGAACAGAAACAAGCCTTCGGTTATATTGTCGGCCATCTTTGTCAGCCACTGTTTCATAAGCTAGCTCAATAATGTCGCTCTGTATTTCTGTTTCTTTTTCGCTTGAAGCGGTTGATAGCTGCTCGGGTACGGTCACGAGGTCTCCATTACGTTATGCTATTGCTTAATTCTCTGTTATTATACTATGGAATTATGACAAAAATAGCCATCATTGAAGACGACGCAGTTATTAGCCAAATGTACCGCATGAAGTTTGAAGCGGATGGCTTTGACGTGCAACTCGCCGATAACGGAAAGCGCGGCGTTGCGTTGGTTGAACACTTTCAACCCGACATCATTCTTATGGATCTCCAGATGCCTGAAATGGGCGGCGCTGAGGCGCTCGAACTCATTCGTAAGTCTGAGTTAAATAAAGAGACACCGGTTATCATCCTCACAAATCTTGGCGAAGAAGAAGCCCCGAAGATTATTCGCAAACTTGGTATTCACAGTTACATCGTAAAGGCAGAGCTCACACCTCGACAAGTTGTCCAGCGAGTCAAAGAAGCTCTCGGCGAATAGCCTTCGCCCAATCTGCTACAAAAAAGCTCAGCGCTAAAGCTGAGCTGCTTTTTTCTCGTCAGCAATGCGCTGTGCAGCAAGAATCACTGCGTCAAAAAGCGCAGCAATCGTCAATGGGCCAACGCCACCTCGTGCCGGAGTGAAAACAATATCATCACGTTCGCGAACAGTCGGGTCAAGATCGCCGGCGATGCCAGCCGAAGTCGTTGCCGTCCCCGCATCAACAATCACTGCACCGGGCGAGATCATATCGGTCGTAATAAGCCCAGGAACACCGGTTGCCGAAACAATAAGCTGTGCTTTACGAAGCTCAGCACCAAGATTTACCGTCGTCTCGTCATACGTCGTCACGTTATATTGAGCCGTTCGCCATAAAGCAGCCAATGGCGCACCGACAAGTCGCCCTTCGCCAACAATCGCAATCACTGAGTTTTTCGTATCAACGTTGTACCCAGCAAGTAACCAGTCAATTGCCGTTGCGGTCGCAGAAATAAACGTCCCCTCGCCCGTTAAACCATCGACATCTTTTTCAGGAGCAATATGGCTTAATACTTCATCGGTCTCGGCAGGAGATTCGAGCGGTAGCTGCACCACAATACCATGAACAGTCTCGTCGGCATTTAAGGCACCAATAAGAGAGATAACTTCGGCTTGCGCCACTCGTCGGACATCAACGTCAACAAGAACATCATTGCCATACGCTTGTTTCAAACGAACATACGTAGAGATGACCGGGTCATCGGTTGTTTGGACAATCACAACTTTAGGAAGCACCTTCCACGCTTGTCGAAGCGCACGCACTTGGCGAATTTGTCGTTCTTTTATATAGTCTGCGAGCTCTGCGCCATTAAGTCTTTTCATCCCCTTTAGCGTATCAAATGATGTGCTACAATGAAACCATCATGACATATATAACACAATTTGCTCAGTACACGACGACCACAACAACCACTTTAACGAGCGAACAAGCTGCGGTACTTGGACTAGGATTTGTAGCCTTCCTTTTCTTCACGCTTATCTTCACCGCCGTACTTTACGTTATTAACGCAATCCTCCTTGGACGGATCTTCAAAAAAGCCGGCGAACCAGCATGGATTGCATGGGTTCCTTTCTACAACAGCTGGAAAATGCTTGAAATCGGTAACCAACAAGGATTCTGGGCTGTTCTTGCCATTATTCCTATCGTTAACTTCGTTTCAGCGGTATTCCTTTACATCGCTATGTACAATATTGGTCTGAAGCTTGGAAAGAGCGGTGCATTTGTTGTCCTCGGTATCTTCCTTCCTCTTGTCTGGATTATCTGGCTTGCTGTCGACAGTTCAACCTGGAACGAATCAGCTGCTCCGAGTGCAGTTAACCCAACAGATCCAACTCAAACACCTCCAACACCTCCGATTGCCCCAACAGCAGCCTAGGCTGTACGAGACTAAAAAGAAAAATGCCTTCGCAATGAAGGCATTTTTCTTTGGAGGGTCAGGTGGGACTTGAACCCACGACATTCTGCTTAAGAGGCAGACGCTCTAACCAGCTGAGCTACTGACCCGTACGAAATACGATTATAGCACATGACCTCTGTTGCGACAAGGTCTTTTGTATGGTATTATATAAAAGTATTATTAACAATTCGTATATCCAGAGTGCGGCGAGAGAACTAGCTCGATGACCCGCCGGCAACCACCTGTTGAAATCTCTTTTTGACAGATACGGTGCCCCTTCTAGCCTTCGTGGAAAGATACCAAATTGAGCACCACTCCTTTTTCTTTTTGCGTCGGCGAAAAGATATACAAAAGGAGTATTTTTTATGTCAAACTATCGAACCGCCGAATCAGTCTCGCCTGGTCACCCAGACAAAATCTGTGATCAAATATCAGACGCCATCCTCGACGCACACCTCGCCCAAGACCCACGCGCTCGTATTGCAATTGATGTTGCCGGTGGTCATGGTATTGTTTTCGTGACTGGTGAGGTTACCTCAAAAGCAAAAGGTGTCGATGTTGCTGCGATCGTGACTCGACTTGCAGGCACCGTAAAGCTTGTTAAGCATATCGCCGCTCAAAGCCCTGAAATCGCAAACGGTGTTGATACTGGTGGCGCTGGCGACCAAGGAATCATGGTTGGATATGCCACAAACGAAACACCCGAGCTTCTTCCGCTCGAAACAGTACTTGCTCGCAAGCTCAATCAATACCTCTATAAGAAATGGCCATTTGATGGCAAAACCCAGGTAACACTGCAGAACGGCAAGATTATCAGTATTGTTGCAAGTTTCCAAAATGCTGCACAAAAGGATTTGCTCGCCCGAGTCAAACATTGGCTCCGTCAAGAATCACTCGCTACCTACACCGACGTTGAATTTCACATTAACCCTGCGGGTGATTGGAATATTGGCGGATTTGATGCCGATGCCGGCCTGACCGGTCGAAAGTTAGTTATTGATAACTACGGGCCACGAATTCCTGTCGGTGGCGGTGCGTTTAGCGGCAAAGACCCCAGCAAGGTCGATCGCTCAGCCGCATACATGGCCAGAAAGATCGCTGTCGACTACCTCAAAAAGCGCCGTGCGAAAGAGGTCTATGCGTACCTCGCCTACGCCATCGGCTACAACCAGCCGCTCGAAGCAACCGTGACAATCGATGGAATACAAGAAACAATTGAGGGATACGATTTAAGTCCGAATGGCATCATTTCGTTCCTCGACTTGCAACGACCTATTTACGAAAAAACAGCGCAATATGGTCATTTCGGGCATGGAACAGCAAGCTGGGAGTAATTCTTAAAGAAATGTTAAAATAAGAATTACTAATTCGAATCAGAGAGAATTCATGGAACCAAGTACTCAACCAGCGCCAAATACTGAACAGCCAGCAGCAACTCCACCGCCAGCTAAAAAAGGCCTTCCAACCTGGGCAAAGGTCCTTATCGGATCAATCGTCGGATTGGTCATCCTTATCGCTGTCGGAGTTGCCGCAATCTTCTTTGTGGTAAACTCAGCAGCCGAAGCGCCAGTGAAAGTTAGTGACCAGTTCGTTAATGCGATTCAAGCAAATGAACCTTCAACAGCGTACGGTTTGACAAGCAGTGCTTTCAAAGAAGCAACTCCAGAAGCGACGCTCACCTCAATCATTACACGCGTCAGCCCACTTCTTAACGGTGAAGAAACAATTGCCGGCAAAAAAGTTCAATCTTCTAACGGAGTAAACCAGGCGTCAATCGTCTACACTGTCGAAAATGACTCAAAGACACGATACATTCGTATTGTCCTCCAAGAAACAGACTCAAAGTGGGAAGTTATCAATATGAAAACTTCAGACTCTTCTCTCGAAGCGATCATCGAGTAATCAGCTCTTGAAAAGCAAAAAGCCCCGCGAATCAACGCGGGGCTTTTTAGCTCACTGCGGATTCACGGGGCGCCTATCAGGGCGACATTTGAACGCGGCCGGTCACAGAGATCATCGACTCAAACGGTCGACCATCACCCGGAAGCTCACCGTCCTCGCCGACAAAATATGATGTTGCACGAACTCTCCCCCCGCCGAGCGACTCCTCGTTCAAGTAGTACGCTGATCGCTTGGGTGGATTCAACCAAGCGTAGGAGCTGTGCAGGATACGAAGACCATGCGCATCTCGTTCGATGATCATATCTTTGCCGTTAGAAAGAAAGAGCCGAAGCTGCACCCCTTCAACTGGATGCCGTCGGTCATCCTGAGCAGCGCATGCCGCCGAAATCTCTTCGACGACCTCCTTGCCCATAATCATCTCCTTGCGATCCCTGGCAGCACGAAGTACTGCCGTGGCGCTCCCTACAGGGAAGAGTATCAATCTTCCAAGTCCTTGCTGCTTATTGTTCATGTTCACCTTATTCTTTCGAAATGGATAGGGTACTGCCCGAGGCAATACCATTGTTATGAAGGAAATTCCTTTCTTTTGCAAGCATAAACAAAAAAGACCTCCGAAGAGGTCCTTTCATTGGTTTACTATATTAAATTTCTTCTTTAGGTCGATTAAGTGTTAAGAGTTTTGCAAGACCCCAGGCGATAAGACTGTAAACGACGATTGCTAACACGCTACTCCAGTCGAAAGTGAACTGTCCATATACCGGTTGTCCGAAGATACCGACAAAAGGAGCGACGAGCGCACCGGTAATACCGTAAATGAAATCGACGAATCCCGCACCTTGATTTGCGCCCAATAGAAGGAGCACGAAGCGTATAGCGATAAGGGTATTAATGATGCCTGCGATGAACCAAATTATTCGTTGTGCGATAACAACGCCTGATGTTTGTGATGCGTGGCTGACACTTCGCTGTTGCATCCGTGCCCCGTCAGGCCTAGTTGTGGTTTCCTGTACTTCTGTCGTTTGTTCGATTTCCGTCATACATTCTCTCCATTAGTTGTAGGTACATTTTAGCACTTTTATACGTAACAATAAAAAGACTTCAATAAAAAAGTCTTTTTAATATTCATAAATTTGGTACACCCGGACGGATTCGAACCGCCGACCCTCTGTTCCGAAGACAGATGCTCTAATCCACTGAGCTACGGGTGCATATGTACACAAAAGTACAGGGGTAATTGTAGCATAATCACGGGCGCAACGCTATAATAGTTTGCAACATGGATATTCACACAAACATTCCCCTCAAAAATTACACCACGATGAAACTCGGTGGCCCAGCACGCTTTTTTGCCGATGCACACACAAACGAAGAGCTCCGAGCGCTCGTACTCAACGCCAAAACGCAACAAGTGCCTATCTTTGTTCTTGGCGGCGGCAGTAATGTCATTGCAAAAGACGACGGCTTTGCCGGACTCGTGATTCGTATGCGGAGCGAAGGCTTTACGGTCATTGCAGACGACCTCAACACCACAACAATTACTATTGCAGCTGGTGAAATCTGGGACGAAACGGTCAGGAAAACCGTTGAAATGCGCCTTTCAGGCATTGAAACGCTTTCAGGCATTCCTGGCACAACGGGTGCTGCGCCTGTCCAGAACATCGGTGCGTACGGTCAAGAATTGGCCGATACCTTCCAGCACCTCGAAGCCTACGACATCACAAACGACACATTTGTGACGCTCACCGCCGAAGAATGTGGCTTCGGCTATCGCCACAGTATCTTCCGAGGGAGTGAGCAGGGCCGTTACATTATTACCGCAGTCACACTCCAACTTTCAAAGAATCTTCCGACTCCCCCATTCTACGATTCACTTCAGACATATCTTGATGAACATACAATTACAATCTATACCCAACAATCGATCCGCGATGCCGTACTCGCAATCCGGACTGATAAACTTCCAAACCCTGTCGAACGACCAAACAGCGGTTCATTCTTCAAAAATACCATCGTTGAAAAGTGGCAACTCGATGATATTAAAAAGACCCACCCGGATGTTCGTAACTACGACATGGGGAACGGCACCTACAAAATCCCAACCGGTTGGCTGATCGAAAGTGCTGGGCTCAAAGGTCAAGTATTGTACGGCATGCGTGTGCACGATAAAAACACACTCGTCCTCATTAACGAATCAGCAACCAGCTACGCAGATCTCGCAAAAGCGCGCGATAGAATTATCGGCGATGTGCGAGATACATTCCGTGTCGTGATTGAACAAGAACCACTCGAAATCTAACCCCTCTATCTCTTGCGGTTTCCAGCCAAAGACCTTATGCTTATAGCATGCAACGGCGCGGGTTTACAATCGTGGAGATTATCATCACCATTACTATTATGGGCATTCTTTTGTCGTTAACTGTCGTCACACTTGGCAACAATCAATTGCGCGCTCGCGACGAGGAACGAAAAGCAGATATTGAAAATATCGCGCTCAATATTGAATCGTACTACCGCAATGTGCAAGAAGGTATTTTTATGAGCGGCGGTACGTATCCGGGGACAGCATATATCACCCCTTCCTCTATTCCAGTGATACTACCTGACATTGACCCAAAGAGTGTCCGTACACCTGGCGTTACTGCAGATCAACCAGCTAGTCTTATCCCCGCCACCAATGCTACCCAAACCACATCCGGCGTATCCCCTCAACCAACAATTAGCACATACGTCTATCAACCAATTACTCAAGCGGGAGCAATTTGTGATGACCCCTTCATGATAACAACGGGTGAATGCCGTAAATTTAACCTCTACTACATGCTTGAAGCAGATAATTCTATTCACATGGTGACGAGTAAAAACCAATGACCCAGCCCCCTTTTAACAACCAAGAGTCGGGTATGACCGCCGTTGAACTCCTTATTACATTATTTGTCGCGGCTGCATTTTTAATTGCGGGATATCAACTTTTTAATGTCGTCATTCGAGATGGTGGCGAAGTTCGCGCAGAAGCAAAAGCAAGCAACATAGCCTACGGACTCCTTCGTCAGTACTCTGACTCGGTTTCAAACCCTTGCGTAGAAACAGTCCTCGACTTTCCTGACGTGCCCGAAACAATCGATGGACTCGCCGAGACGTCATTGTACGTCCACACCGACTGCCCATATCCAAGTACTACTGCTGTCACTCGTATTACCGCAGAAGTTTCATATGGATTCCCTGTGAAAACCGTCAAGCACACCACGTACGTTGATAAGTCGAAGGGTATCTAGTATGGTTATTCGATTCCGCCGCCATACACAAACGCCCAAATCAGGCTTCACCCTTGTTGAACTTCTTGTCGTTGCCCCTATCGTCATTCTTGCCATTGGGGCATTCATCACGGCAATTATTGCAATGACTGGTGAAGTCCTCGCCTCACGTACAGCCAATACTATGACGTATGACCTTCAAGACGCTTTGAATCGTATTGAAGAAGATGTGAAGCTTAGCGCCGGTTTCCTTTCGACAAACTCAATCCCCTTTGCAGCAGGTAACCCACAGGGTGCTGGAAATAACGGCAGCACCACTCCTTTCACGAACGTCAATGTAAGTGGAGAGAAAAGCCTTATTCTTAACATCTTCGCGACCAATGCAAACCCGAAAACTCCAAACGCTGGACTTATCTACCTCACAAACCAGCCCAATGCCTGTGAAACTGCCCAAGTTGTCGATAACGTCCCTATGACAACAAACGTCATTTATTACCTTAAAGATGACACACTCTGGCGACGGACGGTAATGCCGGCAAACTACGACGGCGGCACGACTATTCGATGCTCAACGCCATGGCAGCAACCCAGCTGTCAGCCGAACTATACCCACGCGTTCTGTAAGACAAATGATATCAGACTCATCGATGGTATCTCGGCCGCTGATTTTTCAGTAAAATACTTCACCTCAGCTGGTGACACATCAAGTGAATCGCTTGTCGCAAGTAATGCCTCAGCTACCGATGCAGCAAGGAATACCGCACTCCAAGGAACACCAACTGTCCAAATCAACCTCACTTCTAAAAAAGTAGCCGCCGGCCGATCAGTTGAACGAAGTGCAGGGCTCAGAGCGACTCGGCTTGATACTAATGCGACTTCAATTGCAGAAACGATTGTCGCCTCAACACCACTTACACCAAACGTCACCGCAGCTGTCGTCGGAGGAAGCAACGTGAATTATAGCTGGCCAGCCGTCAAAGATGCCACAACGTACACGCTTCGATACCGAATCAATGGCGGTGGATGGGTCGCCGCTCTCACCGATACCACGCAACGGACTTTCACTGTTACAACAGCAACACACAAGGATACCGTTCAAGCTGAAGTTACTGCAAAAAATGAAGATGGCATAATTGGTCCAGTTGCAAGTTCCTCGACACTTATTCCTACCTGGGCTCCTTTAACCATGGCTGATGCATGGCGAAACTATAACGAGGGTTATTCTGAAGCAGGCTACACTATCACGAGCGCCGGTGTTGTTGTCCTTAAGGGCTTAGTCACAAAGAGTAGCGCAACCGTCGCAAACGAAGTTATTGCAACGCTCCCTCCCGGATACCGACCAGCAGGTCGCCTCATCTTCGGTAACACAACAAATCCGAACGCGAGCGGTCGAGTTGATATCCATTCGAACGGAAACGTGGTACTTTCCGGTGGTGATGCTGTGTGGTTTTCACTTGACACTATTCGATTCGTCCCAGACGGCCGCTATACACGTGTCACACCGACTCTCTCGAACGGATGGACACACTACGGTGGCGATCTCGCACCAGCAAGTTACGTCGTCGATAGTGTCGGCCGAGTAGTTACCCAAGGGCTCGTTGCACCAGGGACGATCACAGACGGAACAATCATATTTAACCTCCCCGCCGCGCTTCGTCCTGCGAAGTATCAACACCATGCAACCCGCTCTGCCGGATTCGCCCATTTGGGTATCAGCAACACGTCAGGAGTGCTTGCTAAAGGTGACGCATCAGGGGGCTATCTCAGTCTTAATGAAATTTTCTACCCAAGCTCAGTGACTGGCTGGACAAACCTAACGCTTGTTAATAGTTGGGTCACTTATGCGGGAAGTTCTGGCACCTACTCGCTCCATCAATATATAAAAGGAAGTGACGGCCTCGTCTCACTGAAGGGCCTTATTAAATCTGGCTCGACAACAAGTGACACCATTATCGCAACACTCCCAGCTGGATTCAGGCCAAAAGAACGACTCTTGCTTACAACAGCTAACAGCGCGACACATAACCGTATCGACATCACGCCTACAGGTGAAATTCGCTTCCAAGGATCAACAAATGGATGGCTCTCACTCGACGGAATAACCTTCTACGCCGACCAATAAAATGCTTGCGCTTATGTACGGGGCGTAGTACATTTAATGCAGGATATAATATCTAATTAGGGGGCAACTCACATATGAGTCTCAACAGTATCAAATCAACAATGAAATCACAGAGCGGCTTCACTATCGTCGAGCTCCTCATTGTGGTTGTCGTAATCGGTATCTTGGCAGCGATCACAATCGTTACTTACACAGGTATCACAGCGCAGGCAAACGCATCATCAGCAAAGGGTAACGCATCAAATCTTCTTAAGAAGGTTGAAGCATACACAACTGACGAAGCTAACGCCGGCTACCCAACATCAATTACCGCATTGACGAGTGCGTCTTCAGCGAAGGCATTCTACGTACCAGCAAACACATTCACAGTTGTTCCAGGTGCAAGCATCTCAGCTGCTAACGCTGCATTGACAGCCGCTCCAGCAACAAAGAAAGTTATCTTTGAAACTTGTGGCTCAGCTGCAGGTGTACGACTTTCTTACTGGGCTTACTCTGGCACAACTATCAATACCATCACAGCAGGTGATGTATCTGGTTCTTGTACAGTAGTACCAGCCAGCTAATTAGTATCTTAGCAATCGAAAACCGCTCATCACGAGCGGTTTTTGATTACCCATTTTTCAGAGCCGTTATTACTTGAGTGCGTTCGCAATACGCTCAGCAATAGCTTCCATATCAGATTCAACCATACCGCGCGTTGTTACCGCAGGCGTGCCAAGGCGAATACCACTCGGGCGGAAGGGAGGCAATGGGTCATCTGGGATTGCATTGGCGTTCACCGTCATGCCAGCAGCTTCAATACGCTCCTGCGCTTCTTTACCATCGATGCCGTGTGTCTTATAGATATCAATCAAGATAAGGTGGTTGCTCGTCCCGCCCGTCACCAGCGAGAGGCCTCGAGCAGTCAACGCATCGGCGAGCGCCAAAGCATTCTTCAAGATTTGTGCAGCATATTCTTTGAATGATGGCTGTAATGCCTCGTGGAACGCAACAGCCTTTGCCGCGATTGCATGCATATGAGGGCCGCCCTGCGTGCCAGGGAAGACAGAACGGTCAATGAGTGTCGGAATGTTCTCAATCGTCTTCTCAGGCGCCTTCAGTGGGTTAGAAACAATACCATTCGAGAGGATCATCCCACCACGCGGGCCGCGAAGTGTCTTATGAGTCGTTGTCGTGAGCACATGGAATCCATAATCAAGTGGATTCTCGGCCACACCACCAGCAATCAAGCCAGCGATATGGGCGATATCAGCTACGAGCAATGCACCGACTTCTTTTCCAATCTCAGCAAATTGTGCGTAATCGAGCATTCGTGGATACGCACTAAATCCAGCAAGGATAATTTTTGGTTTATGTTCTTGCGCGAGTCGACGCAGTTCGTCGTAATCAATCTCGCCCGTTGCCACATCTTTCATCTTGTAACGAATAAAGTTATATAAGTGCGCACTTCGAGTCACCGGCGCACCGTGTGTTAAGTGACCACCGTGTCCAAGGTCCATCGCCAAGATAGTATCACCCGGCTCGAGCCATGCGTTATAGACCGCTTCATTCGCAGATGCACCAGAGAGCGACTGCACGTTCGCGTGATCAGCCTTAAACAGCTCTTTTGCGCGGTCAATTGCCAATTGCTCAATTTTATCTGTGTTTTGCTGGCCACCGTAGTAGCGGCGTCCTGGATAACCCTCTGAATATTTATTTGTGAATACACTGCCAAGCGCAATTCGCACGTCATCGCTGACGTAATTCTCACTCGGAATCAATTCGATTGTTTGTTGTTGACGATTTTCTTCATCTTCAATAAGCTGACGCACGACGTCGTCACCGTTCACTGAGGTATTGAGGGGAATTGCTGACACAAGAGGCTCCTTTTGTTTTCTCTTGTCATTATACCATTGCACTACAGCTGCTTGATTGTATACCATCTGTGATATATAATAATGCTCATGGAAACGAAATCATACGCAGCCAAGATTGGCACCCTTATACAAGAGACGCGACAAGCTCGAGGCATGACTCAAAGTCAGCTCGCAAAGGAATTAAACACCAGTCAAAGTGCCATAAACCGCATTGAAAAAGGTGGTCAAAATATCAGCCTTGATATGTTAGCTCGTATCAGCGATGTTTTGTCAAGCCAAATCATCTCCCTTAACCAGAAGCGAACTTCGAACTACCGAGTCGAAGGTGGCCACAAACTTTCTGGTACCATCGTCACAAAAACTAGCAAAAATGCCGGTGTTGCACTGCTCTGTGCTGCCCTTCTGAACCGTGGAACTACCACGCTCAAGCACGTGGCACGTATTGAAGAAGTTAATCGTATTCTTGAAGTCCTCAATAGTATTGGCGTAAAAACTCGTTGGTTTGGCGATAACAACCTTGAAATCATCCCTCCTGCAAAATTAAAGCTCGAAAACATGGACCTCGCTGCTGCTCGCAAGACCCGTAGTATCATCATGTTCCTCGGCCCGTTGCTTCACCGCTTTAAAGAATTCGAACTCCCCTACGCCGGTGGATGCAGCCTTGGCGAACGAACCGTCGAACCTCACCTCACCGGCCTTCAGCCATTCGGTTTAAGCGTTAAAACGGTCACCGGTCACTACGCTGCAACCGCAAAGCCAACCCAGCCACCAAAAGCGATCGTCCTCTCTGAGCGCGGCGACACGGTGACTGAAAACATCCTCATGGCAGCTGCCTTAAACGACGGTGTCACGACTATCCGTAATGCCAGCCCGAATTACATGGTCCAAGACCTTTGTTTCTTCCTCGTAAAGCTCGGTGTCAAAATTGACGGTATCGGCACCACGACCCTTGTTGTCCGTGGTGTTCGCGATATCAACAAGAATGTTGAATACGCCCCTGCCGAAGACCCAATCGAAGCGATGAGTTTCATTGCCGCGGCAGTTGTCACAAAATCTGAAATCACTATTAAGCGTGCACCAATTGAATTCCTCGAAATCGAACTGAAGTTCCTTGAAGACATGGGCTTCCAGTACGATATGTCAGAAGAATACACTGCCCTTAACGGCCACACTCGCCTCGTCGACATCACCACGAAGCCAAGCAACCTTGTTGCTTCTGTTGATAAGATTCACTCAATGCCATTCCCTGGCCTCAACATCGACAACCTCCCGTTCTTTGCGGTTATTGCCGCAAGTGCCAAGGGTCGGACTTTGATTCACGACTGGGTCTACGAAAACCGTGCGATCTACCTCACCGAGCTCACCAAGCTTAATGCAAATGTGCAGCTCATTGACCCGCACCGCGTCTACATCGAAGGTACAACCAAGTGGAAGGCGGCTGAGGTCGTCGCGCCACCAGCACTTCGTCCTGCAGTCGTGATTCTTCTGGGCATGCTTGCTGCGCCTGGCGTTTCAACGCTCCGCAATATCTACTCAATCAGCCGCGGGTACGAAGACCTCGCCGAACGCCTCAACACACTGGGCGCAAAAATTAGTGTCATTCACGACATTACCGAATAATTGTTAGTTTACTGAACGAAACGAACGAATAATCTCATCGAGATCCCGTTGTAACCCAACGGTATGCTCGGTGAGATTTTTAATAACGTTGTAGCGTTGTGGATTCAGGCTCGTTTTCACAAGCCGAAAAAGCAACATAAACCGAGGAGTCTGTAGCACTTCAGAGACAGATTGTAGTTTATCGACAAACGTTTTTACGAGTTTCTTTTGAACTTTGGTCTGCAGCGGCCTCGTCATAGTAATAATCACCCCAGCAATCGTCAAAAGAATTGCGCCCAAAAGGATCCACGCAATAAAAATAATCACAAGAACCCACCACCATGCGCTCATACTTACGAGCCATATGCTTACGGCAATAAGTACGATAATAATCGCCGCAGCAACAATCAAAACAATGGTATATACCCGCTGAGCGAACTCAGTAGCAATAGCACGAATAGCGAGTACAAGTGGTGTCATACTTTTATGGTACTATATATCCATGAACATAGGCAACGAAGCATCTCGTAAACCTTTCTTCAGTCGTCATAAAAAACTATTTATCTTTTTAGGCGCTCTTATTACCATTGTCGCACTCATTGCGCTCGCCTTCCGCCTCAGTCCTGCACCTGGGGCGTTTGTTATTCGCTACGTGTTCGATAAAGATGCAAAAGAAAAGCGCGTCGCCCTTGAAGCACACACCCCAAGAGAACGAGTCGTCGTCCGTAGTGACATCCCCTACCTTGAGAAAAACGATATGACGAAGCTCGATGTCTACATTCCACAGCGAGTAATTGATACCGACACACCGCTCCCAACAATCATTTGGACGCATGGTGGCGCCTGGCTTTCTGGCGATAAAACCGACACTGCCCCGTACTTTAAACTTCTTGCCGACAGGGGCTTCACTGTCATCGCCCCAAACTATTCACTCGCACCCGGCAAGGCGTACCCTACACAACTCACTCAGCTCATCGCAGCACATGACTACATACTAAAGAACGCTCGATCACTCCATGTCGACCCAACGCGCATTATTCTTGCCGGAGATTCTGCTGGCGCTCAGCTTTCAGCCCAGCTTGCTGCCCTCAGTACTAACTCGGCGTACGCACATGAAATTGGTATCACCCCCTCGCTTTCAGAGAATAATATTGCCGCAGCCGTGCTGTACTGTGGTATTTACGACTTGAAAAAGCTCGCAACACCAAATGAAACTCTTCCAAAAATAGTTGGTTGGGGCACGGACATTACCGTTTGGTCATATAGTGGCACGAGGGACCGAGATGCTCGTATCCTTGAGCGCATGTCACCAATCAATTACCTCACCCGGAGCTTTCCAAAGACATTTATTAGTGGTGGAAACGCCGACCTACTCACCAAGACTCAATCCGAACCACTGAACGCATCGCTGAAACGACTCGGTGTTGATACGACCACTCTTTTCTATCCAGATGACCACTTGCCCGCACTCAATCATGAAAACCAATTCGTACTCGACAAAGACGGCTTACAGAACTTCGAAACGCTCGTTGCCTTCCTCGATACGCTATAACGTCTATGCTACTATGGAGATACTATGACAGAGATAACTGAACCAACACAGCCAATCACTCAACCGCAACCACAACTCCCACTCAATAAACTTGGGCTCTGGGGATTCATCCTTGCTGTCGGTGTCGTACCGGGAGTCTACCTCCTTGCTGTCATCATCGGACTTATTGTTGGCGCAACTGTTTTTGATGGAAACGATACACAGTCAGCGCTCACTGGCTTTTTTAGCCCATTCTTTGCTGTACTTATCGCGTTCTACATCAACTTCGTTATCCTTATTATTGCTCTTACTCTTTCGATTATCGGCATCACGCGCAAAGGCGAGCGAAATGGGCTTGGTATTGCCGCATTGATTGTTTCGGGGCTTGGCGTACTTATTTCACTCTGGCCAGCAATTAGCTTCAGCCAAGGCATCTTTCTTTAGCCACCTCTGTAATTATAGGTATCCCGGTTGTGTTTTTCATTAAATTTCTATAGAATAAATAATGAATTTTATCTAACTCGAAAGAGTATTACTTGGGCATATATAAGAAAAATAATGGCTTTACGATTGTCGAACTCCTCGTCGTCATTGTTGTTATCGCCATCCTCGCGGCAGTCGTTGTTGTGACATATATGGGCATTCGGCAAACCACGCAGGCGAACGTTATGAAAGGCGATCTTGCCAGTGCCGCGAAGCAACTCGCGAACTTCCAAACCAAATCAAGTGATAATACCTACCCTCTCACACTTGCCGCCTCTGGCATTAAATCCGGAGAAGGGGTGACGCTCACCTACACCTCAACAGGCACGAGTTATTGCCTCGCTGCTGCAAAGGGTGAATTTTTTTACAAGATTAGTTCTTCAAACACAACTCCAGATACCGGCGATTGTGGAGCACCCCTTCCTGCAGGGTACGAAGTAGCGCCGGTCGTCAGTGGCGGAAGTATCGCATTCGATGGTCACAGCCCGATACAACCATCAAACTGCCCCTCAACCGGTGGCGAATGGGTAAAGGTGCCCGGAAACAGCCTTTACGGTACAACAAACGGCTTTTGTGTACAGAAATACCCTGCCTCAAACGTTGGCGGAGTCGCAACAAGCAAGCCAGCCGGCCCGCGATGGAGCCCGGCAGTCACTCAGCTCACTGCGAAAGGCTTCGCCGAAGCAATTACAACCGGAAGTCATCTCCTCAGCGAATCTGAATGGATGACTATCGCCGCAAATGCAGCCGCTCAAGTGACAAATTGGGACGGTGGCGCAATCGGAAGCGGCAAACTACCCCGAGGCAACACAACGGCAATCTATGGCGGGGCGCAGGCAAAGCTCAGTAACGGGGAGACTGTTCATTTCGATACCGGCGCAAGCTCATGGTACTCATCGTACGAATTCACCTGTTACACTGGTCCGAACGCGAGTGATTGCGGGCTTGCGCAGCAATACCAACCCGCTCCTGGGAATGCCTATCAAACCGATCAATTCACTACTCTCACCAGTTATGGAAGTCTGCCCGTTAACAGCGCTGGTCGTTACTACGGTGACCCTCGCTTCGCAAACCCTTCGCTTAATGCGTATATAAATTCGTCTCGAGATAAAGGCCTTGGCTTCCTTCGTTCGTCATATTCCGCAGGCTCAGCAACTGTCCATAGCTTCATACGCGGCCAATGGAATAACGCAAACTTATCTGGCCTCTTTACCCTCTACATATACACGGGCCAAACATACGCCAACGCACAATACGGCTTCCGCGCAGCCTACTAAAAAGTAAAAAGCTCCGCGAATCGACGCAGAGCTCTTTACTCGATGCGGATTCAGCGAAGCTGATTTCGTTCCCCTCGCCTTCTTCGGCGGGGTTGTGTTTTTTCCTGAGGAAGCTGAAATTGATACGTCGGCTCCATCAGGAAGTACTGCGAATTGAAGTACCGGGGGATCCCTACCCCAAACTGAGTCGGGAGGATCGCCAGCAAAATAACGAAGACTACCTTCATTCGACATCCAATCTCTCGGGTCTTCCCTGTTGGGTATAAGCTATTATGCACTAAACGTGCGATAATAAAAACAATGAGTACACTCAAACAATTCGGCTGGACAAACGAACACCAAGCTTCATGGGATTCTTTGTCACTATCTGGACTAAGCCCTGCTCGCGTTGTTGCTGATTTTGGTACCTCACTTAAGACCGCAACTCCAGATATTATTGGCGCTGAATTATCTGGCAAGCTCGCCCACTACACCGATCGAGAGCAGACACCAAAGGTTGGCGACTGGGTTGCAGTACGCATCTCAGAGAATAATCTTTCAACAATTGAATCGGTTGTGCTTCGATCAAACGAAATTGCCCGAAAAGTTGCCGGCAAGCAAACGACGAAACAAATCGTCGCCGCAAATGTCGATATCGCCTTTGTTCTTCTTGCACTCGACAAAGATTTTAGCGTCGAACGACTAAAACGATTTCTTTTTCAGCTTTCAGTCCATAACGTTGAAGCCGTCATTGTATTAAATAAGGCCGATAAAACCGACGACCTTGAAGGATTCACCGACCAACTCTCTCAACTCAACCTTCCTGTCATTATCAGCACAGCGATTGAAGGAACGGGCGTGCAAGAAATCGCCGATCGTATTCTCCCAGCCAAAACGGCGATTCTCCTGGGATCTTCGGGTGTTGGCAAATCAACCCTCACCAACAAACTTCTCAATCGCGAAGCTCAGCAAACAAATACCACCCGCGAATCAGATGATACTGGCCGCCACACGACCGTTCACCGAGAACTCTTTATTCTTCCGAATGGAGGCATCCTCATTGATACGCCTGGTATCCGCGAATTGCAGCTCTGGGGCACTGAAGAAGATCTTGATGCAGATTACGACGATATCACGACACTCGCTACGCAATGTGACTACAATAATTGCACCCACGACAATCAAGAAGGCTGCGCCATCGCTCGCGCACTTGCCGACGGAACGCTCGACGAACAGCATTACGCCAACTACCTCAAAATGAAGACAGAGCTCACAACACTGACATCAAAAAGAGAAGGGAAAGTTCGACAACTCAACGCGCGACCGCGAACCTACGCAAAAACGCGTTCGGCAAAAAAGCACGACGCATTCGCAGACGAAAACTACTAGATTCCGTCGCCTCTCGACCAGTCAGTCGCTAAATCAAATCCATGAGGATGTCGCAGAGCGAACCCTCCAGTGTCATATACTTTCCCAGCACCAAGACTTGTTTCGACAATTGAACACTTTGGATAATTCCCATAATTAGCAGCCACAATCACATATCCCTGCGCATCTACCTTTGCGCCATCCGGTCGTACTGAATATCGACCGCCTTGGCCACAACTCTGCATCACCCGACTCATATCAAGGTCATAGTATGTTTCACGATGCGTAATACCCTTACTGTCGGTAAACTGTTGCGCGCCCTTTGATTTCGTCAGGCCTTGGCCATCATTTCGAATACCAATGACTTCCGTTTGTAACGTCGGGTTGCGCGTCACGATACTCGCAATCTCAACCTTTCTTACTTCTGCGCCGTCTTTAATTTCTAGTTCATACGTAATACTTCGCACGCCAGGGACGCCCTCTGTTTGAACTGCTCGATAGCCCAGCGGCCGGTCAGCGTCATACACAATCTGGTTCGAAGCTGGAATCGCTTGATCGATCGTGACGGTCTGTTTGCCCTCTCGCCATACCCGGACACTCATACCTTGAGTAATCGCTGTTCCGGTCGCGAGCGACACACGCCCGCTCTCCCCGAGCTCAATCTTCTTCTCTTTGAGCATATCGCCTACTGTTTTTGCCTGAGTTCGCACCTCGGTTTTCTTGCCATACAAATCAAGGGTAAACGGCACGGCTCGCGTAATTGTGAGCTCAAGCCCCGCACCATCACTTACAAAGTTCGTCAGTGGCTTGAGGTCTGTAATATCTTCGTCATACACCGTAATCTTTACGTCTCGCGCAATCTGCTCAGCCGTTTGATACGGTGACATCGTCTTCACTCTCGTTTGCCCATCAACCACCATCACTGGTCGAGCTCGGTACACATTGACGCGGTAGTCGGGAGCGACAAGCTCTTCCTTTAATGACGGTTCGACAGTATCACGAATATTTAATTGGATGTTTTGCGCCTCAAATGCTTCGCCGAGTGTCTTTTCTTTCGTCAAGAATACTCGCGTGCTACCCCTGTCAAACACCGTAATAAGTTTACTGTCTTTATCTTGCGCGTGAGTCACGCTGCCAAGGCCGACAAGAGAGACGACGACAAGGGCAAAAATAACAATAAAGCGCCACACCATTTCCTCTATTATAGCATCTGGTTCGGGCTATGGACGCTCAACAGGGCAATCAAATTCCACCGTTGTCTCGGTATAGACCGCCCCAAAGGGATCACCGCCAGCATCATCAAATCCGTTCTCGATCAGCACACTCCTGTATGCCGTCGCATCAGGGACATCGAATCGAGTTGAAGCCCAGCCTTCGGCAACCAAATCATCAAAGCCAGCATCAACGGCAAGCATTTCAGCCTTCGCTGCTTCATATCGATCATTCACATCAATCTTAGAAGCAATCTCTCCACTCTCTACAAGCGCTAAACAACCGAGGCATCGCTGCGGAATACCCGCATCAACCAATGAATCACTGGAAAGGATTCTCTCTTGGCGTATGGGGCATTGCTCGCTCATACCACCTATAATGACGCCTCGCTTTGAGTCCTGCAAGCATAATTATATTGTTGACTCGTGAAACTACTGCGTGATACTATATAGCAGTAATACGTCACACTATATAGACAAGGAGATCGCTTGGAAAACACCACCGAAATGTTAAAGGGAATCCTTGAAGGCTGCGTCCTCGAAATTATTGGTCGTGGCGAAACCTACGGCTACGAGATAGCCCAGCAACTTCGAACACTCGGCTTTACCGATATCGTTGAGGGAACGGTCTACACCATCCTCGTGCGGCTCGAAAAAAGTAGCTTAGTCGAAACCGAGAAGAAGCCATCCGCCATGGGACCCCCTCGCAAATTCTACACACTCACAAAATTAGGCCACGAAGAACGACAACTCTTTTGGGATAAATGGAATTTCGTGTCTTCAAAAATTAATGAACTAAAGGAGAAATACTAATGAGTAAATTTATCGACCTTATTGTTGGATCTGTTGAAGAGAAAAAAGAGTGGCGCGCAATGGAAGCACGGGCAAAAGCACTTCCAAAAGAATACCGAATCGTTTACAACGAAGTGAAACACTATATCTGGAAGAGCTCTGGGCTTGATGCCATTGATATCTTTAAAGGACTCCTCGACCTCTTTGAAGAAGGTGCGGCCAACGGAACCTCTGTGCTTGAAATTACCGGTGAAAACGTTGCCGCGTTTTGCGATGAACTCGTGAAGGGCGGAAAAACATACGCCGAAGATTGGCGCACGAAACTCAATAAGGATATCGCTAAGAAATTAGGCAAGTAACCTTACGCCAAGCGCGCGTTGGTTATCGCAATAATTGCAAGACGACTCTTTGGCGTTAACGGCAGCTCGAGCGCACTATCTGCATGATCCCATGTGAAATTCTCGTGTTCATCACTAATCGCAAGCTCACCGCCAAGTAATACGGCACTATGAAACAACGTAACATGCAACCTCCCATTGTGCTTACCGCCTCGAATCATTTGACTCTCGACATGAGCTGGACCTGCCTGCGGTTCAATCTTAAGGCCGGTCTCTTCCAAGACCTCTCTCTTTAAGCCGTCGAGAGAGTCTTCACCACCATCTACTTTACCGCCAGGAAACTCCCATAATCCAGGGTTGTACGAATCTTCGTATGATCGTTGCAGAAGAAGAAATCGGTCATCATCAAAGACAACCGCTCGGTTGACGAGAAGTGTATTTGAGCGCTCACTGACCGTTTTCATTGCGTCATTGTCTTGAGAAGAGTATTCCATAGTCTTGTTATTGTAAAATGACTAGATCAGGTTAGCAATCAACTTAGCGATTCTTGATTCCATCTAAGCGTAACTCATTTGATTCATCCGCATGAGAACCATCCGTCCCTACATGTTTATCGCCAATCTTTGACCCATGTTTAATAACGTGTACAAGCGCCATGGCGTGACCATGTCCTAACGAAAATTCTTCTTTTAACCATGCAGCAATAACACCCGGCTTCACAGAAGGGTCATTAAACCCTTTCGACTTCGCGAGATCTAAAAACTCTAACGGCGTTTTGCCAGTTTTCTGTTCAATATTATCTAAGTAAGCTTGAAATGACATAGGTATATAATAACAAATTTTAATAATTTCAAAATGGTACCCCGGACTGGATTTGAACCAGTGACCTTAGGCTTAGAAGTCCTCTGCTCTATCCAACTGAGCTACCGGGGCGCTCCTGTATTATAGCAAACGAAACACGGTATAATAGAAAGGTAAACGGAGGACACTATTATGAATGATCACGGACCAAACCCTTATGTGGTTGATATTGAAGAATTAACGCTTAATAATGAGAACTTCCGCACCGCCGCATGGACGGGTAAAAACTTGCAAATGACATTGATGTCGATTGAACCCGGTGACGACATCGGACTCGAAGTTCATGAAGATCATGACCAGTTCCTTCGCATTGAACAAGGTGAAGCAACAGTGCGCATGGGGCCCTCTGCCGATGAGCTTGAAGAGTGGGAAGCCGAAGATGACTTTGCCATCTTTGTCCCGGCCGGAGTCTGGCATAACGTCACTAACACGGGTGATGATGACCTAAAACTCTACTCAATCTACGCCCCAGCCGAACATGCGCATGGGACAGTTCATGTAACTAAGGTTGAAGCTGATGCAGCTGAGCATGATCACTAGGAATTACTTACTCCCAAGTCCTCGCCGCGCTAATCTAGGAGTTAACCCTCGGCCTTTCGGTCGGGGGTATTCCATAGTAGAATGCTATTATGTCTAATCTCCAGAATTTAATAAAAGAACTTGATACTGTCATCGCCCTAGAAAAGTCTGAGCCTCTCACGACACTGGGTAGCTATATCCTAGGTGTTTTATTGAGAGATCCTCGAGGGCTCTCCGAAACCAACCCCATTATTGAACAAATCAGCGATCGAGCAAGCGATCTTGAAATCAAGAACGGCAGCGAAAGTGACCTAAAGGCGGACTGGGAATACGTAAAGAACCTAGTAGAGAAGCTACGAAGATCGGAATAATCATCCAACTCAGACCAAAGAAAAAAGAGATTACGCTGAATCTCTTTTTTCTTTGGTGCGGGCGGAGAGAATCGAACTCTCATCGTTTGCTTGGAAGGCAGACATATTAGCCATTATACGACGCCCGCATCGAAAACAATTGTAGCATATTTTCATCTTGAGCTCAATCTGTTACAATAGCTACTGTTTGGCGAATGTAGCTCAATTGGTTAGAGCGCCGGTTTGTGGTACCGGAGGTAGTGGGTTCAATCCCCATCATTCGCCCCAAGACATTATTTTAACCAGTTCGTAATTTTCTACGAGCTGGTTTTTGATTCAGCAATAATCTGGTCAGCCTGGTGAACAGAGCCGAGAATCGCCTCAACCTGCGCAAGGGTAATATCAACCGTCTGACCAGGCTGCACCTCTTGAGCAAGCAGCAGTTTCGCAACAGTATTTTCAACCGCACGTTGCACCACACGACGCATTGGACGCGCACCGAGTCGCACATCGTAACCCTTTTCGACTAAGTATTCTTTCGCATCTTGCGCAACAGAAACGGTAATCTTTTGCGCAGCCAAGTTTACGTTCACACTCTTCAAAATAAGATCCACAACTTGTAATAGTTCGGGCTTGCTGAGCGGCTGAAATACCACCATCTCGTCAAAGCGATTCAAAAATTCGGGGTGGAAAATGTGCCCGCCAATAAGTTCATCGATAATCGTTGATTCAAATTGCTGCAAACTATAGCCGCGCTGCAAGTATTCTTGAATACGATCAGACCCTGCATTACTTGTTGCAATCACAATCGTGTCACGGAAACTTACTTCTCGGCCACGAACATCTCGAAGAATTCCTTCATCAAGTAACTGCAAGAGTGTCGTCAGAACACTTGAATGCGCTTTTTCGATCTCATCCAGTAGCACGACACTAAATGGTTGCTTCATAACCTGAGCAGTCAAGCTTCCTGCATCGTCAGCACCGTCGGCAATCAAACGAGCCACATCATCACTCGAAACAAACTCGTTCATATCAAGACGAATGATATTATTTTCTCCGCCATAATACACGTCAGCAAGCGATTTCGCGAGCTCCGTCTTACCAACGCCGGTTGGTCCCAAGAACATAAAGGTTCCCACTGGGCGTTTCTGGTTTCGCACACCCGCACGAGCACGCCTCAGTGCGTCAGAGACCACACTCACCGCTCGCTCCTGCCCGATCATCCGCTCATGAATTCGAGACTCCAACTCAAGCAGTGTCGTTCGTTCAGTTTCGCTATCAACCTTGCCCGTTTTAATACCCGCGGTCTGCTCAATCGCCTTATTGACCGACGCAGCAGTGACAAGACCGTTCTCGGCAAATTGAGCAGCTGTTTCAAGAAGCGTAATTGCCTGCCCTGGCATCGCAAGGTCGTAGATATAGCGCTGGCTCAATACATATGCTTCTCGAAGCGATTGGTACATGTACGCAACCTTGCTGTTATATTCGAGCCCTGGAAGATGGTTTTCGAGCACCTTCAATGTATCCGTCTCATCTGTCGGCTGCACATTCATGCGACGAAGTGAGTTTGCAATTTCCGGAGTGCGCTTCGAAATCTGCAAGAACCGTTGCTCATCCATTGCCAAGATCATTGGCAAACGAGCTGCTTCGAAAATAGGAAGGAGCATCGCAGAAAGATCAACCGACCCGATCCCTTCTTCAAAGAACAGTTCAGCATTATCAAGGCACACAATAATGTTTTTTGCGGTATACGCCTCGCTCAAAAGGAGATCGATAAGATGCTCAAGTTCCCCACGTCCACTAGCAGACGAAACCAGGCGCGAAGCATCAAGCATAAATATCTGGCGGAATCGAATATTCTTCGGCACCGTTTCATCGGGGTTCATGAGTTTGCTCGCAAGTTCACGAACTAACTCTGTCTTGCCAACACCCGTCTTACCAATAAGCGCAATCGCACCCCGAGAGTCACTCAATGTATGCATCATTTGCTCAATTGTTTCAGTTCGAATATCGGTACGGAGCAAAACGCCCATATTCGCAAGGTTTTGCCCAAAGTGAGCAAGATTCGGGATCCATCCGAATGCCCAATCACGCCCAACACCCCCAGTTTTTCTTTTGATAGG
>Ga0247816_10000090_pt1 | contig 48974 bp, 50 predicted proteins | sample UWRJL209509C1_FD_179930 | JGI IMG/M metagenome (GOLD analysis project Ga0247816, IMG submission 179930) | Plant litter microbial communities from Arlington Agricultural Research Station in Wisconsin, United States - UWRJ-L209-509C-1 | ecosystem: Environmental > Terrestrial > Plant litter >...
AAAAATATATTTACCTGTTTCCCCTATCACTTCGTTTGAGGCATAATAAACCACGCCATTTTCTTTGCGCGAATCAGAAACCTGCTTTTTTACCAACTCCAATAATTCTTTTTCGAAACCGTTTAAGGCTGTTAGTTCTGCAATAACTGTGTACATTGTATTTTCCATTTTTAACTATGATTATGTTGATCGTTTATTTTTTAAACCGCCACCGAAAGATGGGCATGGCTTACGTTCGCCTTTATCCGGCTTAACGATTGCGGTGCAAGACTCAGATAGGACGCCAGATAGTGATTAGAAAACATCTGTAGCAGATGGGGTTCATCCTGTAACAGCTTTTCATATCGCTGCTGCGCAGACATGGTCATTAATGTTAAAATCCTGTCGTAGATGATTGTAAAAAAACTTTCATTCAGTGTCCTTAGCCATGTTGCAAATGCCGGCATCTGGTTGACGAGGTTCTCTATGGTACTATAATTCCATTGGATAGCCTTCACTTCGCTCAGGGCTTCAATCGTCAATGTGCCCGGGGTATGTGTCAGGAAACTTTTATAGTCAGTTATAAACAGGTTTTTTGCACTACTGAATGAGTCGTTAAAATGAAAAAACCACGTTATCGTCTTACCACCATCATCCAGAAAATAGGAGCGGGCCTGCCCTGACAAGATGAAATAAATATGTTTTGAATGTATTCCTTCCTCAGCCATTAAACTTCCCTTTGGGAAGACGACTATACGCGACTGTTTTTCAATAAGCTCAATCTGTCCATCGGTAAGATCTACAGATTTCCTGATGTATGCTGTAAGGGGGGCGCAAAATTGTTCTGTCATCATTTTAGGGTTTCAAATAAAAAATACAAGCGCTTTACTGGAGTTTTGATCATTACTGAAATCTTATAATTGTCAGATGCGGAAATTAAAAGCGATATAAGGATACCACCCTTCTTTGGAGTGACCGGCAATTAGCTGGATTACCGTAAGGCTTGCTGGTGCAAAGTATAAGCCACCGCCTGTACCATAATGCCATGTCCCACTATGCTCCCCATCAATCCACACACGTCCTACATCATAAAAACCAGTCAGACCAATTTGGCCAGGAAGAATGTAACCGCCAAGTTTAGCTAGTTTAAGGCGTGCCTGGAAATCGTTGAATGCCATCTGCTGACCAGAAAATCTATTTTGCAGGTAGCCCAACAAGTTACCCTGGCCACCCAGAAACATTGATTGATAAAAGGCAGGGTCACCAATGCTTACGCCACCGCCAATGCGGTCTGATAATATTATTCGGGCACCAGGATCAATTTTTTGAAAATATGTAAATTCTGGCCTGAGCTGTGCAAAGGATTTTGAGTTACTGTTTAGTCCGGTATATCCCTGCAGTTTCACATCAATCGAATAGCCTTTTGTAGGCAATATCTGGCTGTCTTTTGTATTGCTGATATAGTTGACAACCAAACCAATATGTGCCCGGTCTTTATTTACGCTGGCACTATCATAACTTTTGATGATACCATCCTGATAAATGTTTCTCCCTGCATTTCCATTTGCGTCGAAATGGTAGAATTGAGCTGAGGGCCCGGCGCTAATAAAGCTTCCAGTACCTGTATGCCAGCGAAAAGCAGGATCAAACTGGTAGAAATCAAACCGGGCACGGTAATAACGGCGATAATTTCCTTCTTTGTTTAACGAGGTCTCATTGCCCTGACCAAAAAAGTTCATATTATTGTCTGGTGCGTTAACAGTTGCTTTCAAGGTGACATCAGCTTTGCCAAGTATTTGCATCCATTGGCCATAATAGTTAAGCCTAAAAGCACTGGTAGCGAATGAATGTGACACCATAAACTCCTGCAAGGTAGAGTAAGGTAGTTTTCTGAAGCCATCACGGCCCATATATCTAAATCCGAGACCCAACAGAAATCCATCGTCTTTATTCAACGTTCCTGTAGCGAGAGGTGTCCACGTACTATAGGGATTGGTGGTTACAAAATGTGTATTTAGCGTATCGTTAGACAAATGGGTAATAAGTTTTCCCGAAGCGCCAATAAAATGAATGCTGTCTCTTTTGTTATAGATATTAATGTTTTTATAGGCATGCAGAACATTGTAGCTTTTATCGCCACCTTTCCCAATAACCCTAAGTTTAATTGGCGAACCAGTATTATCGATCACTATATTGTCGTTGCCACCGGCTATATACAGCCTGATTTCTTTGGTGATTTCAGGTGTGTACACCGCGTGCAAAACCGTATCACCCGCAATGCCTTTAATTACTTTTTGGATTGTGATATGCATCGTTCTCCCAGCGCCGCTTTCAACTATTACCCGTTCATCTTTATCCGTAGCCCTAACGTCAACGATTCTATTGATAAAACGATAATATTCAGCCATTGCTGCCGGAATGCAATCCCTTCGTTTTTTTAATTTATTGAACAGCTCGCTTGAGCGTATTGCCCGAAGTTCTTTTGGCAAGAGACCGACCGCCTTTGCCAGCACAGCATCATTCTCTGCTTTTACAAAGTCATTTACCACAGACATCCATTCCGCATAGCTGAATTGTGCGTCCATATATTGCTGAATAAACCTGGTTTTGAACAGGGAATATTTGACTCCTGGAATATTGCTGCTAAAATTTCCCAATACCGGATCGATCCATGGAAGGGATGCAATAGTAGGAAACAGGCCCTGATTGACGTGGAATACCTGGTCACGGTCGCGTGGTATTCCCGTGTACATTTTCTCTTTACCCTCTTTGGTCACTGTCCAGCGCCATTGGTCTTCGTGCCGGTCCCAGTCGCCCACCAGAAGGTCCAGCATTCTTGCTTTTAAAAATGCTTTCCCGTCTAATCTTGAATTATAGCTAGCCTGCAGGTCTTTAATCATTTTTAATGTATTCACAGAGTTGCCGGTTGGTTCGCGTTCTTCCATCAGCACTACGCGCCCACCAAAATCTACCCCGAATTGTCCCAGTGCCGGATCCGGTGCAAGAACACCGATCACAGGATGGGCATGAGGAACATTAATGGCCTCGGCCAGAGGAGGGACAATCAAAGCTGAATAGGGGTGCTGGCCGCTATATTCATCGTCGACCCAATCTACCGCAAACGTGCCCTTGAGATTTTCCGGGATCAGTTTGTCTGGTGCCTTTTCTACGCTTCGGATTACCCATTCCTTGCCGGAATTGTCCATCAACCGTATTGATTTTGTTTGCATCCCGCCACCTGCCTGCAGTACTTTAAGGCCTCCTGCTACCTGGCTAATTCTGATAACTGGTAAGGTCACATTTGCAGCCCATTCTTTACGATAATTTTCTCCAAACAACTTTTTGTGTGTATTGCTTACATTATTATATGATGGATGAACACTAGTTTGTACGCTATCTGCGTTCTCCGGAATGTGTTCAACACGCGTTGCAGCCTGCTGTGCCTGGATCTCACTTACACTAAAAAGCGAGCATAAAAGGCAGATCAATACTTTATTCATAAGATATTTTTGGATTAATAGATACATGTCCCACCAATGGGCTTACCTGCTCATGCCTCAATGCAGTAACCAGGATAAATGCCAGTACCGCCATGATCAGACCGTACATAAAAACGTCGTAAGCAATTCGGAGTAGCTGGTATTTCTTACCGAGGACGGTGCCCTGGCCGTAAACGTCTCTGATCAGCGTTTGATAGAGAAAGTCCTTATCATCCATGATTTTCATCATTCCCCTTGTGTAATCTCCGAGGGGCATCTTGTAAAAGTTGCCAAAGAATAACAGGTTGACCTGCTTCAGATCAAACTCACTTTCGGTATAAGTGCCTTTTGGTATCGACGGCCTAGTTGCCAGAATAGAAAATGTCATTGCCACCAGGCTTACTGCGAGCAGCATAAAAGTAGGGTAGGCGAGGTAGGTGTTATCTTCCAGCTTTCTTAAAGCCAGACTAACAATTGCAGAAATAATGATGGAATTAACTGTAATCAGGATATGGGCCTTGTTATCTGCCATATCACTCATGCGCTGATTATTTGAAGATGTGATTCGGAACATAGTTTCAATGCCCTTTTCTGGTTTATCCCGGTCCCGCTCCTTGTGATTTCCCTGTATAGGTTCTGGTTCCTTAAGCACTATTCCGGCAATCTTGTCCCCTGCAAGCATTAGTTTTTCTTTTACAAGACTGATGTTTGCTTTTTTCCCCTTGTCTAGCGTAGAAATACAATACACTGTACGGTAGCAATGCTGTTCCATAAAAGCCAGGGTGCTATTCAGCCAGTCTTCGTCGCTTATTACTTTTTCTTGTAGGGATTCACGTTCTCTTTTTAAATTTTCAGATTTTTTTAAGAAGCTTTTTTTTCCCAAGTGGTATAGATCTGCATCACAGATAATCTCCTCCAGCAGTCCCGATGGACGCTGGGGCAATTTCGTCGCCATAATCAGAAAAGAGATTTTCACTATCAATTCCTCTTCAAGCTGCTCCTTTTCCAGAAAATTCCTCATGATGGCCGATCCGAGCTCCTCATGTTTCTCCATTTGCTCCGTGACACCGATGTCATGGAATAAGGCTGCCAGTTCAAGGACTATAAGATCGTCTTTTGAAAGCGGGTAGTTGGCTGCTATTCCCAGGGCATTTTTTACTACATAAAGGGTATGTTCAAGGTTATGGTAAAACATGTTGGCATGCTCTGATTCAGAGAATCGCTGGTAAACGTATTTCCTGGCCTTATTTAATATTTGTTTTTTATTCATGGTACAGACCTTCGTAAACTTAAATCACATTTCTGATTTCAATCCCTGTGCCCGTTATTAATGGCTTGTAATGCAGTATGTTGTCTGTTTTTTTTCGGAACGCGTTTACGAAATGTCGGTGAATCAAATGCCTCTTACCGATATACAGTAAGGACCAACGATTGTTCTGCTTATTTATTTAAGGACAGGAGGTGTTACTTCAGGAAAATATTATTGACAAATGATTTTATCCAGAACGGACTCTGGCAAGAATATCATTTTTTTGTAAAATAGACAGTTTCGTCTTTTATTTAACCTATGTGATGGTATGCGGAATAGGTGTCGGTTACTTTTGACATCGGCTATTATAAATCAGTCATATTTTTAATTAATAACATACCATTATGAAAATTTTATTTATTGTCAGCTCGGCAAAAATTGGCTTTTGGCTTGCAGAACTTACACATCCCTACTGGCATTTCTCAGAACGGGGGCATACCATTACTATTGCGAGCCCTGAAGGTGGAAAAGGTACCGTAGATCCAACCAGTGATCCTTATTCAGATACATCCTGGGAAAAATCGGACCTCGTGAGTAAAGGTTTTTTATCAGATAAAGCCTTGGTAGAGGGGATTGAGAATACCATACCCCTGCGGGATATTCTACCGGAGCAGTATGACGCTGTGCACGTTGTTGGTGGCGGTGGCGCCGCGGTTGATTTATATCCTAATGCTGAGGTTAAACGGATCCTGGAATATTTCTGGGATGCGGACAAGATCATCGGTACGATTTGTCACGGTTCAATTGCTTTAGCAAATATTCCAGATAAAGTTGCGGGAAAAAGTGCCACAGGTTTTTCAAGAGTAGAAGATGCGCAGGTAGAGGCACTGTATGGCCTTAACTTTATACCCAATTTTCCTCAGCCCATAATGGAGCAAGCTGGTATACAGTATATCCATACTGAACCCTGGGAGGTGCGGGTGGTAGTGGACGGTAAGCTGATTACAGGACAAAACCAGCAATCCGCGTCCGAATATGCAATTGCTTATAATCACCTGCTTGCAGAAACAAATCCAGTCATTATCAAATAAGTGCTATGAAAGATCAGTCTATAGAAAATTTACCACTGGTCCTGCAGGAAATTAAAACCAGGCCATTGATGGTATTGCGATTATCCGTAGGGAAACCACAGGTCATTGGCCACACACCAACCGTCAACCGTCTGATAGGTGTACTGGATAATGGCACATTTGAAGGCGAACGCCTGTCAGGAATAGTGCTTCCCGGTGGAAGCGACTGGCAATCAACTTCCGATCAGGGAATAACCTTATTGGACTGCCGTTTTTCATTGAAGACCACTGATGGTGAATTGATTTCCATCAAATACAAAGGTATTCGTGCAAATCCGCCGGCCGTCATTAGCAGTCTTGAAAAAGGGGAGCCCATTCGTCCGGAAGATTATTACCTGCGTATCAGTCCGGTATTTGAAACCGCCTCCGAAAAATATTCTTGGCTCAACAAGGTTGTGGCTATTGGTATTGGAGACCGTCAGCCGGATGGTCCGGTTTACAGTGTTTTTGAAGTGCTTTAATTTTAAATTATGTCTATTGATCAGCAAAATCCAACAATACTTGTCCTGGGATCCTCAGGTCAGATAGGTGGTTTAATAGCCGCGGAGCTAAATGCAACTGCCGGTGTCAACGTTAGGATTACTTCGCGCCGGCCAGAAGAAGTTGAGCGACTTAACGCCCTGGGTGCCGACGCAGTTTATCTCGATCTGGACAAGCCGGAAACGTTTGCCGGTGCCCTTGCAGGTGTCGATCGTGTATTTCTTTTAACTGGTTATACCATTGCTATGCTTACCCAGAGTAAAATTATGATTGATTCTGCAAAAAAGGCAGGAGTTCAGCACATTGTACATCTAGGTATTTTCGGAGAATGGGATTGCACTGATCCGCATTTTGCCTGGCACCAGCTTATAGAAAGCTATATTAAAACCAGCGGTATAGGATGGACAAACCTGCATCCAAATATGTTCATGGAAAATATACTTGCTTTTTTTGCACCGAAAAATGGTGAATTTGCTACCTATTGGGGCGAGCAAAGGATGGGCTGGGTAGCAGGCGCCGATATCGCTGCAGTTGCAGCCCGGATCTTATGTGATGGACCAGCCAAACATGGTTACAAAGATTATTGGTTAAGCCCAGAGGTACTTGATGCGACAAGTATTGCAGCCATATTATCAGAAGTGCTCGGTCATGATATTAAGGGAGTGCATAGGTCACATGAAGAGTTTAAGGCCATATTTACCTCCGGAGCTGTCCAGGTAGAGAATTGGTATGCCGACGGAGCAATCGAATTTGCCAGGCAGGTAAGCACTGGGGAAATGGGGTACATCGGTACCATCAGAAATGATATACCCTTTATCACTGGCGAACCTGCTTTAACGTTCAGGCAGTGGGCAACTGCTCATAAAAGACAGCTTGCCGAAGCTTCAGGAATACATCTCGTCGTCTAAATAAGTAATGTGAACAAGAGGCTGTCCAAATTGGGACAGCCCTTGATTCATTTTTCATGCTGGTTTTTTGCCTTAATTTTCAGCCAGGTACTTATGAACAAATGAAATCGCCATTGAGCCTTCACCAACGGCAGAAGCAACACGATTCATTGCACCCGCGCGTACATCCCCTGCAGCGAAAACACCTGGTACGCTTGTTTCAAGAAGAAAAGGGTCCCTTTTTAATTTCCAGTGCTGTTTATAGTCGTTATATGCCATCAAATCATGGCCCGTTTCTATGAAGCCCTTTTTGTCCCGCCTTAACGCATCTCCCAGCCAGTCAGTGTAAGGTTTTGCCCCGATAAAAATATAGAGCGCGGCAGCGTCAGCGGTGGTGTGGTCACCGGTAGTCAGGTTTTCTATCGTCAGGTTTTCCAAATGGGTGTCACCGGTGGTTTCTCTTATCTCCGTGTTGATCAATACTTCTATATTCCGTAGCGCTTTAATCTGCTGGATCAGATAAGAAGACATTGTATAGGAAAGGCTGTCCTTACGTATCACTATGTAAACCTTGACAGCAAATTTAGAAAGATATACCGCCGATTGCCCGGCAGAGTTTCCGCCACCCACTATGTATACATTCTTGTCCTTACATGCTGCAGCCTCAGTCATAGAGGCGCCGTAATAAATACCTGCCCCTGTCAGGTGTTCAATACCCTTAGTCTCCAGCTTACGGTAATCCACACCGGTAGTAATAATTATCGCCCTGCAATTGATGGCTTTACCAGTGGCAAAGGTAACCCTCTTATAATTATCTGCTTCGCTGATTGCTACAACCTCCTTAGGTGATAGGAATTCCGCGCCCATGCGGCGCGCCTGGCTAATTGCCCTCCGGGTCAGGTCTGCGCCAGTGAGTCCCGAAGGAAAGCCCAGGTAATTTTCAATCCTTGAGCTTGTGCCAGCCTGCCCGCCCGGTGCTTTTCGTTCCACCACCAGCGTCCGCAATCCTTCGGATGCGCCGTAAACTGCAGCGGCAAGGCCCGCTGGCCCGGCGCCAATCACTACTACATCATATACTTCCTCTGTAATTTCCGGATTTGTACCTATATTTTCCGCCAGCATAAATATGTCCGGTTGTTTTAGTATTACCCCGTCATCCAGCAAAACTATCGGCAGGCATTCCTCCGGAAGATTGTTCAGTTCCATGAACTTTCTCGCCTCTGGATTTTTTTCAATGTCCAGCCAGATGTAGGGGATGAGATTACCGGCAAGATAGTCCTTGATGTTATGAGACAAAGGTGAGTACTGATAACCAATTATCCGGATGCCTTTTAAGTCCGGTACGTAATCTGCCTGCCAGTCAACAAGCATGTCATCCAGGATAGGGTATAAATTTTGTTCAGGCGGATCCCAGGGTTTCATAAGGTAATAGTCCAGCTGCACACGGTTGATGGCTTTTATGGCCGCTTCTGTGTCCGAATAGGCGGTTAGAAGAATCCGTTTCGCATCCGGATAAATTTTAATGGCCTGCTCCAGAAATTCAACACCTTCCATTTCCGGCATGCGCTGGTCACATACAAACATCGCAACAGCCTTCCCTTCATTTTTTAGTTCAGTAAGTCTTTCCAACGCCTCATTTGCCGAGGTGGTACTCATTACCTTATAATTTTTGCTGTATTTCGCTTTCAGGTCGCGCGCTATTGCATTTAAGACCTGTTGATCGTCATCTATTGAGAAAATAATTGGTTTTTCCATTTTAAATAGTTTAATGGTTTACTTCAGCAGCGTTGCTGTCAATTGGAAAGCAAACAATAAAGGTTGTACTGCCTGGTTCAGATTGGACCTTAATAGAACCTTTATGTCTGAGGATAATCCGCTGTACGGTTTCCAGACCCATACCTGTTCCTTTTCCTACCGCCTTTGTAGTAAAAAAGGGATCGAAAATATTTTTTCTGATATTCTCCGGAATTCCCGGGCCGTTGTCATTAATCGTAACCTTAACAAAATCACGGTCTCTTTCCGTCGTTATTTTAACTTTGCCTTTTCTAGTCACTTCCATACTGTCCAGCGCATTGTCAATCAAATTGGTCCATACCTGATTGAGTTCACCAGTATATGCCATTACAGATGGAAGCAACTCATCGTAGTTTTCCTCGAGTTCAATATTGCCTTCACGGAATTTATGGGCCAGGATGCTTAAGGTATTTCTGATGCCTACATGTATATCTGTTGACATCTTTTCGGCTCCACGGTCCATATGTGTATAGATCTTTACGGACCGGATGAGTTCTGAGATTCTTGATGAAGAGACTAATATATCCCCAATCATTTTCTCAGTTAGTAGCGTATGGAGAATCCAATTAAAAACGGCAGGCCTTGCCTGTTCAGGAAAGAGCTGCTCTATAATTTTCAGGTGATCAAAGCTGAAATTAAAATCCACAAAAACCTCAGACATTTCCTCAACGTTCGGCACATTCCGGTTACCCAGCCAGTCTGCAATGGTTTCTTCCTTTTTTGATTTCTCTCTCAGACTTAGTCTTGCGTCTTCAGTGCTCAGGGCAAGTATCTTTTGCAATACCTCATTCAAGCCGTCTACCTGAACTTTATCAAGTTGTAAAGAGCTGAGTTGCTGAAAGGCTTCCGGTTCCGGGCGAAGGTGCTGGCGAAGAGAAAGGGAGTCGCTAACCAGCGCTGCTGCGGGGTTGTTAAGTTCGTGCGCAAGTCCTGCTGCAAGCTTCCCTAAAGATGCCATTTTATCATTTTGCTGCTGCAGGGCAGTGAAGTCGCGCACACGGTTATTCATAATGTGAACCAGCGCCTGGGTCAGTTCAAAGTGATCACGTATCATTGTGCGTATTGCCCCGGTATGAAAAGATACAAGCCTGACCTCGCCAATTGCCTGCGCAAATATTCCAGCGTTTATACTTCTGGAATAGGGGAGGTATCCAAAAATATCACCTTTATCAAGTACTGTGATTTCCCTGTTTTCAATACCTTGCTTCATAAAAAGAAGCGTACTACCTTCCAGAATAAAGTGGGGTCCGTCAATTTTGTTGCCTTCAGTCATGATTAGATCACCGTCAGAATAATCAATGATATCGCTGTTTTGCTCCAGCCACTCCAGCTGTGCTGTAGGCACAGCCAGTAGTGCTTCAAATTGCTTTAGCTGATTAGTGTGTACTGTCATATTGTTGAATTCAGGATTATGAATTTGAAATTATCTCTGTGCGTTTTTGATTCATCCTGTAAATAACATACATCACAATAACCGAGGCTACAACCAGCAGAAGGTAGCTGTAACTTAGATTTCGTTCATCTTTTGCGGGTATGTAATACACAATGGCATAGGTGAGAAAGGAAATGATTACATAAACCATTCCGCCCATCAGGCCTCCGGCAATACCGGCGTTTTTTGGGAAAAGACTCATGTTGAACGTGAAGTAATTGTTGTAGGTATAGCCGGCACAGGTATGGATGATAAAGGCGAAAAACAAAATGGTAGTCAGGCTGCCAAATAAACCAACACAGAGGAACATCGTAACCGCAAATATCAATTGTAGAATCAGGTTTATTAATAGTTTGCCAAAGAATGGCCTATTTACGGTCGCTTTCCCGATCAATCCGCCAATTGTCCATGAAAACCCTAGGATGAGCGAGCAATAGCCAATTACCACTGGTGATAAATGCAGTTTGTGCTGGATGATAAACGGACCAGTGAGGTTGTAAACCATAACCATAGAGTAGGCCATACCGAGCATTAATATACCAAGCATGAAACTTGGCGTACTAAGCATCTTGTAATATACAGCCCCAATCTTTTGCAAGTGAAATTCTGCCGGGTTGACAAGTGTTTCAGCACTGAAAATCAGGTCGGCTACACCTATAATTGCCGCCATTATTGCTAAGAAATAAAAATTTGAGTGCCATCCAAAACTGGTTTGTAGGTATCCTCCTATAAAAGGTGCCACAATAGGGCCAACCGACCATATGATGGTAAATATACTGAGGTAACTTTTCAATTGAGGCCCTTCGTATACATCAACAAAATACGCGCGCTTTGCCACCACGATGAATGCTACCGTTATGCCATGGACAACCCTCATCAGGTAAATCAAATAAATGCTATCTGTGTTGGCGATCGTAATGCTTGCCAGAAGGAAAAAGAAAAGTGCTACCAGGCCAAGTCTATATCGGCCGAAACTGTCTAATATTGCACCAACGAACAGCTGGGAAATCCCAAAGCTGATCAGGAAAATACTGATCGTCAATTGAACCTGCAAGCTGGTCACCTTTAAGTCTGCTACGATGCCAGGCATTGACGGGATGTAAATATCCGTAGCAAAACCAGACAGAGGAATAATAGAAAATGCAAGAAGCGTAGAGATGCGCTGGCGTGCCCGGTTGGGGGTATTGCTAAGTATATCCATCATTGCTATTTGGCTTACAGGTCTCCCAGGACCTTGCCCAAATTCAGTTCGGTATTGCCTGGATGTTGAAATCCCTTTGTCATGATTGCTTTGTATCTCTCCTGGGTTTCCGGGTTCTGCATTGCCTTACCAAAAAGATCCGAATCAGTTCTGTAATCTTCAACAGGTGCAAGTGTTATCGCATTGATACGCTCTTTAATGTCTAACAATCCCTGGCGTGGAAATTTCGCTATCCGCATTGCTAATGTATCAACAAACGATTCGAGTTCGGCATCCGGAATAGAGCGGTTGATCCAGCCATAACGTTCGGCCATGTCTGCCGTAAAATCTTCACTTGAAGTTAGTACTTCAAAAGCACGGCCCCGTCCCATCAAGCGAGTGAGGTGCTGCACGCCTCCGCTTCCCGGCACTTGTCCAAATGCAGCTTCCAACTGCCCAAAAATTGCCCTTTCTTTAGATGCAAATCGCATATCACAGGCAAGTACAAATTCGCTTCCCGCCCCACGTACCCGACCGTCGATCTGCGCGATCGTTATCGCTTTTGTTTCACTCAATCTTCTGTATAATAGCGATAGGGATGGTTCACCTGTCAGTTCTGCTGCAATTTGCCTGTACTCGGCAACCTTGGTTACATCTACATGGGGAATAAAGTATTCTGGGTTTGCGCTGGAAAACACCACAACTTTGTATGAATCGCCTTTATCAAGCATTTTGATCAGCATTACCAGGTCGCGAACGAGCCCGGTCCCAAGCAGATTTATAGGGGGATTGTCTATTGCCAAAAAAAGTACGCCGCCTTCTGCCCGGCTTTTAAGGACTTCAAATTCCATCATATGAAAAATTCTTTAATTTGATTAGGATAAACTGGCAAAGAGCCTGGCTTTATTCTGTACATGCAACGCAAGCGGCATACCATTAGATAATAGGCTGTTTAATAGGTCAGTGCGTTTTTGTTGAAATATTTGAATACGCTATTTCGTGAATTTCATGCATGCATCACCATATCTAGTAAGAGATTAGGGAGCGTGGTGAGGTCCTGATATTTATTTTATATAGGGAATGAACGCCGAAAATATCGATATATCGTAATAGCTAATCTTAATCGAACCTTCAAATTGCATCGATACAGGTGTTTACGTGCTGGTCTCCCTTTTGTCTTATTAGCATGGTCCCGGGATATGGTTATAGATCTTTAGGCGGCTTTTATATTATTAAAACAAAGAAAAATGGAATACAGACAGTTAGGCGGTTCCGGGTTAAAGGTCCCGGTTTTAAGTTTTGGTACTGCAACATTTGGAGGCGGTAATGATTTTTTTAAAGCATGGGGTGACACCCAACTTAATGAGGCAAAAGTATTAATCAAACTTTGTCTTGATGCGGGGGTAAACTTGTTTGACACTGCAGACGTTTATTCTAACGGATTAGCAGAAGAGATTTTAGGGAAAGCATTGGTTGGCTTGAGAAATGAAGTGTTGATTTCCACTAAGGCTACTTTTAAAACTGGCGATGGTCCAAATGATTTTGGCTCATCAAGGTTTCACCTGATCAACTCAGCTGAAAACAGTCTGCGTAGACTTCAGACAGACCATATCGATATATATCATATGCACGGATTTGATGGAACTACACCTGTTGATGAAACGTTGCGAGCGTTAGACGATTTGATTAGTAGCGGAAAAGTACGCTATATAGCTTGTTCAAATTTCTCAGGTTGGCATTTGATGAAGTCGCTTTCCATATCTGAGCGTCATGGATGGGCTAAATATGTAGCTCACCAGGCTTATTACTCGTTGCTAAACCGCGAATTTGAGTGGGAACTGATGCCCGCTGGTATAGATCAAAAGGTAAGTACCATTGTATGGAGCCCGCTTGCATCGGGCCAGCTGGGAGGAAAGTTTCGACGTGGTCAGCCATTACCGCAGGACAATCGGATCAGTCAAGGGGGAGATCATGGACCTGCAACTAATTATGAAAATCTCTATAGTATTGTTGATGCCCTGGATGAGGTTGCCGAGGAGACAGGCAAAACCATTGCCCAGATTTCTTTGAATTGGCTGCTTCAACGTCCAACCGTTGCCAATCTTGTTATTGGTGCAAGAAATGAGGAACAGCTTAAAGCAAATCTGGCGGCAGTAGGGTGGAACCTTACAATAGATCAAATAAAAAAACTTGATGAAGCAAGTAAAATAGAGCCAATCTACCCTTACTGGCATCAACAGCAGGATCAAATATTAAACCCGACACCTAAATTCTATTAAGTGGTACCGGCACTATGACAGCACTTGCAACCTTTTAGACCAGAAAGTAAACATCTTATTGGTCTAAAAGGTAACTATCATTTTCATCAATCATCATTTCTAATGTTGCTACCCTTGCTGGCAATTGAACATTTAAAAAAAAGCAAATACGCTTTAATTATGGATTGTCTTACACCGGGTCAAGATTACACGTTGATATTTCCGATTCGTTATTCAGGTACTCAATTGTACAGTATACGTTTTGTGAGAGATAACTCCAATCAGGTCTTTCTCACCTTCGCGGTTAATTCCCAATATATTATAAATTGCCCTGGATTCAACCCCTCCGCTTTCACGAACTTTATAGTGCATACAATCTAATAATACATAGGGATAGACGGCTTCTAAAGGTCGATTTCGCCACTCGTTCATCGCTGGGATTATCTTGTCTGTAATGTGAGAAATCTCAGTCGCAGAGATCTCCATGGCATACATTTCCTTCACATAATCGCTAATATTACGCGTGCTCATCCCGCGCGCATACATGGCAATCACATTATCCTCAAGCTCTTCGGTAATGATTAACTGGCGTTGGCTACGATCTTAGGCTCAAAGGTTCCGTTTCGGTCGCGGTTACCTTCTAATTCAAAGCTCCCGGATTGAAGACTTCGCACCGTCTTGCTGTTCTTCCCATTCTTTCGGTTGGGCTTTGGGCTTAACTTGCTTTCTTGCAAGTGATGATCAAGCTCGCCTTCAAGCATCGACTCTAATAGATGTTTTAACATTGGTGCAAATAACCCATCGGTTCCGCCCATTTTTTTACCTTGATAAAGGCCTTCCATTGCTTCACTTTTGAAGCGCTCAAAATCAAATGGTTCTTTACTGTTCATTGTGTCCATAAGCTTATTCTAAATTACTTATTCTTACTCTAATTTTCTAGAGTTGACACTTCACTTTACAGTCTCAAATTGGATCCATAGCTGAATTCATGCTCCACCACCACCTTAATCTGCTAGGTTTTCCGCCAAAGTTTATGTTGCTTTATATTTTTCGTGTTGATCAGTTTCTCGAAAATGTGTTGCAGCATTCGCTGTCATATCCAGCATACACTAGACTTTAAAAGAAGTGTAAAAGTCCCGACCGCTAATTACGGATCGGAACTTCACTTTTATTTCTTATGCTTAGTGATTGACTTTTAAGACAACTTTACCTATGCTCTTTCTATCAAGCATTTGTTCGTGGGCTTTCTGTGCATCAGCTAATTCAAACCTGTTATCTGTTAAAATTTTTAAGGCACCAATTGATACAAGATGCAATAAATAGGTGACAGATTTTTTGAACTTTCCAGGGACCGATATATAATAATTATAAAACATCCCAATTAGTGATTGATTATTGTAAACGAGTTGCTGAACGTATTCAGGTCCTATTGCAGAAGACGAAATATCTAATGCGCCATAAACTACAAACCTTCCGCGGGGTGCTAAGACCTTTAAACTTTTTTTGGCGATCTCGTCTGTTCCAGAAGAGTACACAATATCGACACCATTGCCATCTGTGGCTTTGCGAACTTGTTCATCCCAATTCTCATCGGTGTAATTAATCAAAATGTCTGCCCCGAGTGATTTAGCAATTTTAAGTTTCTCTTTAGTGCTGGCGGCTGCAATTACTTTTTCAACACCCAGTATTTTGGCAAGCTGAACTGCAAGCGATCCAATTCCACCAGCAGCCGCATGAATAAAGATAGATCCGCATCTGTCTGCCGGTGCCGATTCGGTCAATAAGAAGTAAGCCGTTAGCCCCTGAATTGGAATTGCAAGAGCATGTTCGAGAGACACATTATCCGGTAATATTATTGTCTCCTCAACAGTCGCGATAGCGTACTCTGCATATCCGCCGCTGCCACCATTAGTACCCCAAAGTACCGCTACTACGCGCTTGCCTATTAGATCACTAGTCACACCTTCGCCAACTTCTGTCACTATTCCCGCGACTTCTGCACCTAAAATTAGAGGCGTTTCAGGCAGGTGTGGGTAAAGACCAAGCCTCACTTGCGTTTCATAAAAGTTTATACCTGCTGCCTGAACTTTAATCAATACTTGATCTGTACCAGGCCTTGGTGTTGGAGTCTCCTGAACAAGCAACTCACCACCGATTTCGTTTAAAAAAACTGCTTTCATATTTTAATTTATTATTTTGGAGCAATAGCTCTATAATGGCAAATATCTTATTATTTAGAGTAATCACTCCAAAATTTAGGTATTTGACAATTCAATGATTAAGCTGGCAAATATGCCAGAGTTGCTGTGATGATATTCTGAGCAGCTTTTTTGGATGGAGCCTGGATCAACAAAACTCTCAAACCATTGAGAATATTATAAAGATATTGCGCTAATTGAAGGCTGTCCGTAGTTTTTGAGATCTCACCGTTTTTTATCGCCATGGCAACAGCCGCTAAGAAGCTGTTCTCTATTCTTTTATGAATCTGACTAGCTAACTGCAGGATTTCCTCATCATCGATGCCAACTTCCAGGGAAGTATTGAAGAAAAAACAACCCACATTTGGTTTTCCATCATGACCATCTTTGACAACTTCCATCAGGACGTTTTTGATCTTCGGCTTGAATGGCATCTCTTTTGTTAACATGTTTTCCAAAGCAGTGATATGTAAGGCATTATACCGCTGAAGGGTTTTAAGATAGATCGTTTTTTTATTTCCGAAGCAATTAAAGAAACTGCCATTACTTAATCCCATAGCACTGATCAGGTCCTTTGTAGATACCCCTTCATAACCCTTACTCCAAAAGATTTTCAATGCTTTATCAATAACTTGTTCTTCAGCGAAAATTTGTGGGCGACCCATGTTTTTGGAGTATTAGCTACAAAACTACAAATACTTTATAGTAGCACAAGTTATTTTGGGAGATCTGACATTGTATTAACGTAAGTAATTTAGTTTTAAAATAGAGCTTTGGCAAGTTATAAGTTTCTGGCTGGTCAATTTTGGACGCATCAATCAAGGTTACCTGCGGTAATTGATCGAAAGGTATTTCACGCTAAGATATCCTTTGCTAACAGAGCTCTAGACGCTTCCCCTGATAAACTTATTTAGCTTTGAATAATCTACTGAACGATCAAGGACGATTGGATCCCAGCTCATATGCCACCTCGGTGACAGAAAAAGGCCGGTGGTGCAAAGCCATGATGTCATCCAAAGATTTTGACTCTTGACAACAGGAGAACTGGCACTTACGCCTAATGAAAACAATCAAAATCGTTTCCAAACTAATACCCGTCCTGAAAAATTCGATTGGGAGCTCATTATTTATTATTTGTTTCAAGGATCGCTCTTACCCCGGATTCATCTCCATTTCCAAAAGCTATGGTCACCCGTAAACTTTAACCGGAAATCCTGTTACGTGTAAAGTATTGCTTGACAGAATTTCGGAGAAGTACTGCAGACCCTCTTTCAGCTTTATCAAACTGGTGGATTGATAAGGAAGATCCATCCTTACTTTTAAACGTACGCTGGTCTATTCACCTATTTATTGCCTTCCTTTAAAATTTTCCGTTGCCAAACTCATCTAACCATGATGAAAAGGTGCGTAACCGGGGATTCATTTTTCTTAAGGTTTTAAAATCAATTTCAGGAAATTTGGCGTTGGCAAACATGTCGACCAATTTTCCAAATAAGGGGTTTTGGGCTACCAGGTCGGCTTTTTGTAGTTGTACAAGTTTTAAATTCCGGTTTAGTGACACGTTCAGGGCAGTTATTATATCTTTTTCATCAATTTCATCACCCGCCAGATCTAAAGTTCTGCCTGCATATGCGTCAGGATCCTGGAAGATCACCCGAGCGAACACGCCGATATCTTCAGTTGTGACGTATGGGATTTTCCTACCTTCAGGCATGAAGTTGTATAATATCCCTTCCGAAACCCCTGAGCTTGGCATCAAAAAGTTTTCCATGAAGGTCGCAGGACGCAATACCGTCGCATTCAGGCCGCTATTCCAGAGATACTCTTCGATTGTATGTTTGAACCTGGGACGGAAAGATTTCTGTTTGTCCGCCATTAAAACCGAACTGTAAACAACGTAATGAACTTTTTTACGCTTGAGCAGATCAATAAAAGCAATACCCAGATCAGCCTCTTTATTGTCTTCTTCCTCGTTCATATTCCAGGTTGGAGGTAAAACCATGTATACCGCGTCTATCGTATCCAACGAGTCAGCAATGGAGTTCAGATCAGACCAGTCACCTTGTATTAATTGGGCACCTCTATCAGCAACTTCCCGGGCTGCGGTGGAATCAATATCTCTGGTCATCGCATTTACTTTGAATCCATGCGCTAACAATTCACGAACGGTGGCTCCGCCTTGTTGGCCGGTGGCCCCTGTTACTAATATGCTTTGTATCATCATCTTTTTTATGCAAATTTATAATGAACTATTAACACAACTACTATCTGTTACCTGAAGGAAACCTACTATGGAAATTGTAAATCAGCCGTGTGCCAAAACCATTGAAGAATACGAAAAACGCATGCTGGCGTTGAAAGACGCAATTGAGATACTTGGCGGTAAATGGAAATTCTATATTCTGTTAAACTTAAACCAGTACGAGACATTGCGTTTTTCTCAATTAAAAGAAACTTGCGTGGGAATAACTTCAAAAGTTCTTACCAGCGAGCTGATCCAATTGGAGGACAATAAGCTAATCTCAAGAACTGTCAATTCAACCAAGCCGGTAACGGTTTCTTATTCATTGACTCAACATGCCAGGGAAACGTGGCCGGTTTTAAGAGCTCTGATCGATTTTGGTTTTAAACACCGTAAAGTGATCCTTGATAAATAAGAATATTTAAACCGCTTAATTGTATGCCATCTCCGAGATCACTTAACGAAATGTCTGTATTTCTCATGGTGTTACCATTATATAGATGTGGATACAACTTCATAGCAAGAGATTTAAGGGTATCAGGACTATTGTTATAATACGCTATATCAAAACAATACCAGCGAGCATCCTGGTGGAAGGATCAAAACTGAAAGCTATATTATAATTGCCCTTATTTTTGCCAGTAGGTTTTGCCACGCTCACATCCATATCAAAATGTATTTCACCGGCAATTTTATAATTGGCTGCAAACAGTTAACGCAAGGTATTCATCTTAAAAAGAATTAACTATAAGCGATTTTTAATGATTTCTGTTACTTAATCTGCTATCTATTTTATAGGCAAAAATCGTTTTTAATGATGGCAAAATGCTGTCATATATCGTCAGCTTTCCGATTTGAACTTATCACACAAACGCTCATAATACACATGTATATAACAAAATTAACCACCGTTTACTGCCATGAGCGCTTCTTCAGGAGATTTGAGATATAACTGGTATATTTTTTCTGTATCTCCGACTCTAATCTCCAATTCATCTTTCGCGAATTTATCAAGGAAGGCCGAAGCTACCTCTGCTGCTGTAATTTTGGGGACATTCAATGCTTTTGCCAGCGGTGTATCCACGAGCGGAGGCATAAGTTCGAATACCTTGATCTTTGAACCGTTTCGTTCCAATTGCAGACGTGACCCCAATACGAACGAATGCAATGCTGCTTTGGTCACACTGTAAGTAGGATAGTCCAAGTTTGGAACATAGGCTAGTCCAGATGTGGTAATGACCAGTGCAGCTTCTTTTTGGGTACTCAGCAAAGGTTCTAACGCATGCGAGAGCCTTACATTGGCTATATAATTAGTATTTATCTCAGACTTTGCAAATTCAAGATCAAATTTCGTAGTAAACAAGCTATAAGGATAAGCTGCTGCTGCGTTCAAAATGGCAACGTTTAGTTTGGGGTGATCCATTTTGAGATTTTGAATAAGCTTACTCAGATCATCATCATTCGCTAAGTCTGCCGTGATAGCAACGGAATTGTCTAATTTAGCTGCTTCCGCTTCAAGTTGTTCGTTAGATCGATCAACCATGATCAGCTTATTGTTATGCTGGCTGAATAAACGGGCAATTTCCAACCCGATACCGCTTGCAGCTCCGGTAATTAAAATGGTGTTCTCTGAAGTTTTCATAAATTTAGTTTAAAAGTAAGTGAGCAAAAAAGTAGGGCAAAGGGTATATGTAAGCTAAATGATAAGGTGTAGACGTTAACAAGACTGGCCTTGACGGAGGTACTGTTTCAATTTGTTACCAATAATAGACTTCCAGCCTTCTTCAAACCGCTGCCGGGCGAAATGCGGATCATTTGGAAAACTGGCCAGGCCGCTATGCGTTAGCTTGAGCTTTGTTTTGTCATCCTCCGGGAATAATTCAAATATTACTTCAGAAGCGCCGGGATACCCCCGGTAGGTCCAGGTATGCGCCAACCTTTTACCGTTTTGCACCTGTGTCACTATCCATTGTTTTTGGAAAGGATTTCCGTCATCCTCAAATCTCATTTCATAGCCGACTTCAGGCTTGAACTTTCTCAGTTGAGGAAAGTACCAGACCATCATGGCATTCTGATCGGTCAATGCCTGCCATACCTGATCGATCGGATTATTTAAAACCTGCTCGAATTGAAAAGGAAGATCCATAATTAACTTTTTTAATTGATCAAACTAGGCCGCTGGCCTGCACAAAGAACGCTTTTAACTTGTAATTAGTTCTCTCATTTTTGGTATCTTTGAGGAAACCAAAAATGAAAGACAAAGCAAAACATATTTTTCATCGTGACGTGCAGGATGTACTGGACCTCATAGGTGGGCGGTGGCGGGGGGCTATCATGGCTTCTCTGTGTAACAGCCCCAAGCGCTTTTTACAATTGAAAGAGGATCTGTCACCGGTTACCTCAAAGGTGCTGATCAAAGAGTTACGTTACTTAGAGCAGAATAAGCTCATTACCACCCTGCGCAGCACCGAAGCGGAAAACTCGGTGGTGTACGCGCATTCTGAACATGGCAGAAGCTGTGCGCCGGTTATTATTCATTTGCATGAATGGGCCCAAAGACACCGTGAGGTTATGCTGGAAGCTATTAAGCATGAATAGATTTTTGTCTCAGGCATTGAGACCGATTGGTAAGGGGATTAAACAACCTTGGTTTCGTTATCTTTTCCCATCCAGCCTGAACTGGTGTGCTTGAAATTATCGGGGAATATGAGGCCGTAACCGAGCATTCGGTCAAATGAGGAGTGGCAGCTAATAGTAAACCACTAGTTGTCTTATACTAGAATATGTTTACATTAAAGGTTAAAAAAATGACGACAAACCTTTTATTAATAGAGTACAATAGACAAAAACAAGCCGAGCGTACAATCATAAATAAAGCACCGGCTTGTGCCCGAAATAAATTCCGGCTTGCTTTGCCATAGAGTAAAAATAGAGAATGTTAGTTATGCTTATAAAGCATCCGAGCTAACTTTATTTGCTCTGTAGTAACCTTAGTTTTATCATAAACCAGATATAAAGTATTATCTGTAGTAAGCAGTCCTTTCCATATTAATTTCAATTTCTTTTCCATCAGTAATTCTTTAACAAGATAATCAGCAGTGATAGTCAGTCCCGGACTAGTAACTAGTGCGGATAGAATCACATTCATATTCTGGGAGATAATCCTAGAAAATGGCCCTTCGTTTGTTTTTTCGGCCATCAGTTGGAAAACAAAGGTGGACGTAGCAACCCTTCACCAGTTAATCAAAATTTTATTTTTCATCTAGCAGGGATTATCAATCTCAGATACGATAATCCTCATGAGGGTTCTTGTGTAAATGCTCTTAAAAAAAGTGGGCTTAATAAAATTGCTCAGAAAGTTGGTGAAGAAGCTGAAGAAACAATTATTGCTGCAATAAATGATACTGAAGAAAAGTTCATTGGCGAAACTGCGGATCTGCTGTCCATTTACTGATCTTATTAAGGGAGAAAAATGTAAGTCTAGATAAAATTGCTGATAAACTATCTGAAAGGCATCGTGATTATCAACAATAACAGCAGTTATAATGTTGTGATATATCTTTTAAAATAGTAGTACTAATTACCACTATTTTAAAAGTTGTTGTTTCAGAAGGTCAATTAGACCGTTAAGGCGTTTCTTGGAAATTTGTTAACCATGTTATTTCGCCCCCTTCAAACCTTCGTAAATCATCGGAATAGCCAGCATTGCAACAACGAAAGCAAAAATTAGGAGATCATTTGAGTTTATTGTGCATCGTAATAAAAGTAGTATTACTTAAAATTTTATTTATGGATATTATTATATCCATTTTCGCTATATTTGGATATAATAATATCCATTATGAAGTCAAAGAAGGCTGTTGTCTTTCCCAGGTATCAAAAAATTTGGGATCAGCTTGGTGAGAACATCAAGCTTGCCAGAAAGCGTAGGAAACTGACTGCCATTCAGCTTGCTGAACGTGCTGCTATTGAAAGGGTAACACTTCGTAAAATAGAGCGGGGTGATCCTAGTGTATCTATGGGTGCATATTTCAATGTGCTTAAAGCGCTGAATTTACATGAGGATTTCCTTAAACTGGCGGTAGATGATCAACTTGGTAGAAAACTCCAGGATTTAGACCTGTTAACCTAATGGCAGCGACGAAAACAGACATCTGGGTATATGCCCCGCTCGTCGCCGAAGGAATTATAATTTAGATTCCATTCTTTTGGAAGTAAGATCATGACTTCAGTATATGCAGAGGACTCAACGTCTTCTGGGACTTTCATTGGCAAAGCACTCATGCCACAGCTTAACAGTATATGATACTCTCTCTGTTCTTTAGCTTTTATGAAAAATATGTCTCTATGAATTACTTCTGATTCGATCTCATCGAACACCAGAATATCTTCATCCTCATCAAAGAACTGATTTAAATGATTATCAACTATCTCTACGCTATTTGGGAGGGAGTTATTCATATGACATCCTATTGAATATTAAAACTAGATCAAGTTATAAATACTTACCGAAAAAAAATGATTTATTTAAAATCTAACTTGAACCTTGGACTTCTATATGAATTAACATGGAAAGTTAAAAACGTTATGGAAAAATTAGATTTAGAACCTAAGAAACAGTCCTGTAGAAGCCAGCTTTTCTTTGCTTTTCAATGTGTTTATCCTTTTAAATGGATATTCTGGCAATACTGACCCCCGTTCTGGATACTGACCCCCCAGTGGCATTTTAGTTCATCGAGTTTGATGACCTGACAATTTTACTTCCTTTTTCTTAGACTTTCACCCATCTTATGGAAACATTCCATAAGATGGGTAAATCGATGAGAATGTACTTTGCCGCGGAATATTGGTGTACTTGTATCGTCCACGAATTATAAATAATTTAAAAAAGCAGCAAGACTGTCTTCTGGACAACTTAAATGTAAGGGCTTTATTTAAAAAATCCAGTCGACCAACAACTCGCCACCGGCAACCTCCAGAACCGTACCGGTGACATATGGGTTAGTCATAAGAAAGACAGCCGCATGGCCCACGTCAGCAGGCACCCCTAAACGCTGAACAGGGAACGTTGCACGAACTTTGGCGCGAATGTTTTCCACATCCTCAGCGGGCAGGACGTCCCAGAAATCGGTGTCGATAAAACCGGGACGGATTGTGTTGACGCGAATCGGAGCCAGTTCAAGGGCGAGAGATTGCGATAACGATTCGACGGCAGCGAAAGTAGAAGTGACTGCAGCCAGGCCCAGCTTTGCCCGAGCTCCCGTCCCTCCGCTCAGGAAGGTCATTGAGCCACCTGCTAACATGTGTGGGGCGGCATAACGGGCGCATGCCCAGGTTCCTAAGAATTTACTCTCCAGGTAATCCTTTACGCCGCGCATGTCAGGGTCCATGAAGGATCCCCAAGATCCTAGCTCGGGTCCGGCGGTTACTACGAGGTGATCGAAGAAGCCGATTGCCGCGAACGCGGTTTGTACGGCTGCTTCGTCGCGAATGTCCAGAACTATCTTTTCGAATGCGGCAAGGTCAGGTCGCTCTTCGACTGAGATTTTTCGACGGCTGGCCACCGTAACAGTTGCCCCCATTGCGTGGGCGGCCTGAGCGATCCCCAGGCCGATCCCCTTTTTACCGCCTATTACTACCACGTGCTTGCCTGTGAGGTCGAAAGTTGGTACAGTGTGTATAATTTCTGATGTTATTTTACTCATGACTTACTATCTTTATTTTGATTCAAAACTAAATCAATCACGGCAGTGATGACAAGGAGAATTGATGTTAAATACTTGTGATAAAAATCACGGTTGCTCAGTCATCAACATACCATTTTAGTTTTTGAGATTACCATCCGGGTGATTTTTGAATAGCTTTGTTGAACACGATTAGGAATGTTTGAAGAATTTGCAAAATATTTAAGGGAAAAGGCGAATCTGGACGAGGAAGAGATTGACGCTGTTCGGGCAGTTTCCGTAGAAAAAAAGATCAGAAAAAGACAATATCTTCTTCAGGAAGGGGATGTATGCCATTATAATTGCTTTATCGTAAAAGGTTGTCTTCGCATGTATACGGTTGGAGAGGATGGAGTAGAGCATATAGTCAGATTTGCAGTAGAAAACTGGTGGATCAGCGATCGCGAAAGTTATAATAATGGTTATCCGTCCAAATGTAACATAGACGCCCTGGAAAATAGTGACATCATCCTGATTGACAAGCCTGATTTTCTCCATCTTTTAATGACAATACCTAAGTTAAAAAGCTTTATAGACAACCTGTTAGCAAGAAGTTATGATGCCATTCAAAATAGGATTATAGGAGCCATCAGCTTTAGTACGGAAGAAAAATATCAGAATTTTATAGAGCGGTTTCCGGGCATAGTTAATCGTGTTCCTTTACATATGATCGCTTCGTATCTTGGGGTCACGAGAGAAACTTTGAGTCGCGTCAGAAGCCAGTCTGTGCAGAAATCAAAATAAATATCCTTTGTTATTTTAAGAAAACACCGCCAGGAAGAGAATAAGGAAGGGACTAGGAAGGGTTCTGGGCAAAAGTACTCCAGATCCGGTACACATCCGGTTCACATCTACCCCTGAACTACCCCCCGGGTAGTTTAACACCCTTTTTGAGCCGGAATTCTGATTGATGTATTGCACGTATGCCTCGAACAGTTAACACACAGTCGTCGCGCCAATTCTAGACAAATGATGACAAAGTGTTGATAATGAGTAAGTTGAATAATATTTTGATTATTTTTGTCTTAAATCTTAAAATAAAAATTATGGCAACACAAAAATTTGGTCCATTGGGACCTTTCTCAGGAAAGTTAGGTAAGGTAATAGGTTACGTTGATAAAAAAGGCAAACAAAGACTTCGTACAATAGGGGAGCATATTTTCAGCGAGCCCAGCGACAAATTATTGTGCTCCTGGGAGAAGACCTCAATGACAGCAGCTTTTCTCAAACCTGTAGTTGAATTTGTTAGAATAGGACTTGCGCTAGAGGCAGATATCCAGGATATGAGTGCCTACAATCTAGGCTCTTCGTTAACCAGAAAAGCCATTATCGGTCAATACCCTGATCTTGAAATTGATTTTAGCAAAGTATTATTCTCAGCTGGCAAAATGCCTGCTGTTAAAAATGCTGAGGTTATTGCAACGGAGAATGGCTTAATGTTTGCCTGGGATAATAATGACCTGCAACACGGTACACTCCTAACTGATCGTGCGATGCTGATGGCATATCTGCCGGATGACAAAAAAGCCTTTTTTAGCAGAAGCGGTGCAAAAAGGAAGCAAGGATATGACTATTTAGAAATACCACTAATACCAGCCGGCCAAAGGGTTGAAACCTACATTTCGTTCAACGCAGAAGACATGAAAAGCATTTCGAACAGTGTTTACATGGGGCAGATAATATTTGCAGATGTTACATAATTTTTCACCCTAAAATAAAACAGTAAATAAAGTCAACATTTTTCAACAGAGTGTTCAGAAATTTTTTATTGGCTGGATAGATTCTTTTTACTTAATGTATGTAAATTAGACGTAACCCACGCGCATGGAATAATAGTTTATTATTAATTTAATTTTTAAAAGAAAGATGAATAAAACTCTAAAAGAACTCACATCCAGCTTGATTATAGCAGTTGGTGAATTATCAGATCTGGTTAAATGCCATTTCGAATTGGTCAGGGATCAGAATGAAGCGTTTCTTCACACCTCAGACGTGGCTAACATGTTAAATATGTCTGTCAGGACAATAGAGCGTTACGCACGACGCGGTATTATATATTCGAAACGCATAGGAGGTACAAACTTCTTTCGAAAATCTGATGTTATTGCGTTATTGAATAACCGGTAAACATTTTTATTAATTTCCTGGCCAGGAAATTTTCCTCATTTTGTGTAAGCCGATTCCTAATTACGCTCAAGATTTCTCCTTTATGCATTCGTATTTTCGCACAAGAATGCATTTTCCATTTTTTCCCGCGCCAATTTCTGACAAATAACGACGCAATATCCTGATTGTTAGTTTATTATGTTTTTGAGTCGTAATTTAGTTTTATAATTCTGGCACTACGCCGGCAGTGTCAGAATTATAACAGTTCAATTATTTACACTTTAATTTTTAAACAATGGCAATATTAAAAAATGGAATTTTAGGTCCCGTATCTGGAAAGGTAGGAGGTAAAGTTTTTTCTTCCTGGAATGGCGTTGAAGTTGTGAAAGATTTACCACAAAAAACAACTCAAGAACCAACACAATTACAATTGGATCAGCGTGACAAGTTTGCCCTATTGACGGCATTTTTTGCCTTTATCAAGGAAGTTATAGGTATTGGCTTTAAGTCTTTATCAAAAAAGATGACTACGATCAATGCAGCAGTGAAGTTCAACAAGGACGTTGTTACCGGCGACTCAGGTAACTTCAGCATCAATTACTCCCAGGTATCAGTTAGTATGGGGGATGTACTGGAACCTGAAGGCGCTGCACTTAAGCATGGTTCTAAATGCGAACTGATAATTACCTGGTACGACCAGGTTTATGACAATGATGGTGATGATAGGGGTGTTGTATTGTTTTACAATGAAACCATTAATAAATGTTATGTCGTTGCTGAAAACCTATTGAGAAAAGACCTGCAACTGATCTTTACCAAGGACCGCGATCAATGTGATGATATTTTTCATGTATGGTTCTTCATCAAGGAAGCTAAAGGGAACAACGTCTCCAAAAGCATTTATCTGGGAAAGGGCTAATGCTGTAATACCTAAAAAAAATCTATTAACTAACTTTTAATTACTTAATTATGAATCTAAAAATTATGCCTCTAAATGAACTGTATGAGCCGGAAGCGCCACCAGTCACCATCACTACGAGATGGGAGAGGGAATTATTATTTCTAATTTTATTGTTTATCTGGTGTTTTGGACCGTCCTGGATCAGACTGTTAGATCAGACGGCCGGCTCAGTAGATCAAAGCATCTGGCTGTTGATCCTGTTAAGCATGATATGTTTCCTTTTGATTACGGCTTTGGTATGGTGGCTTTTACAAAGGTCGTGGACAAAGCTAAAACTTCCTTCAATAGGTTTGATGGTTTCACAATTCAACAGTTTGACCCCATGGCAACAACTCGGCTTTTACTGGGCATCCTTTGCACTGCTTTTGCTGTCAGCATTGGGCTGCTTGATCGTTCTTTGCTAAAACCGCATGCAACACAGGAAATGCTTTTGCGCTCTACAATTGTTTCTCTGGCGCAAAAAGAAGTTGGCGTAAGGGAAAAGACGGGCCATAATGATGGCGTACAGGTAGAACGTTATCTGGCCTGGGTGAATCTCAAAGCGGGGCAACCGTATTGCGCAGCATTTGTCTCCTATATTTTTGGTGAGGCAGGTCTTGCCAGTCCCAGGTCGGGTTGGTCGCCCGATATGTTTCCGTCATCACGGTTAACTAAACATGCACTTCCTGCAGATTTGCTGGGCATCTATTTTCCGGAACATCACCGGATAGCCCATGTAGGGTTGATTGTTCGTAGACAAGGTGAATGGTTAAGCTCGGTTGAAGCAAATACCAATATAAACGGGAGCCGGGAAGGTGATGGTGTGTACTTAAAACTGAGACACATTAAAACAATTTATAAAATAGCTGACTGGATACCGCGAAATAAGGGCAGACCATAAGGAATTATATTTACTACATCATGCTGAAAGCTTCGGGACAAATTTCCGAAGCTTTTTTTATTACCCTATGTTATTTAAGCTGATAAAAAACCGCATTCCAAAAAAAACTTCCGCCAATTTCTGACAAATACCGACACAAGTAGTTGATTGTTAGATAATTATAAAATTTACTTTTACTTTTGAATATGGGTTTTCAGCTATTGGTACGCTAACCCGAATTAACAGAATAATAAATTTTAACATTTTAAAAATGGCTACAATTCTAAAAGGATTTCTGGACGGCTTTAGAGGCTTGTTAGGAAATGCAGTAGGGGCCAAATGGAGGAACCTTGATGTGATCAAGGGACGGCCGAGTAAATCTTCCAAACCACCAACAGCAGCGCAATTGGCGCAGCAACTGAAATTTGCCCTGGCAACAGGGTTTGTTTCAAAATTAAGTAGATTAGTTGGGATTGGTTACCAGTCTTACAATTCTACAAACATGACCGCATCTAATGCTGCAACGCAGCATGTGTTAACTGATGCAATTACCGGAGTGTACCCGGATTATCAAATCGACTATACCAAAGTTGCAATCAGCCAGGGCCAATTACTTGGCGTGGACAAGCCAACTGCAGTATTAGCGGATGGTGATGTTACAGTCACCTGGATTCGCAGTAATTGGCAATCGGAATATGGTAAAGACACTGATCGTTTGATTGCTGTTTTCCATGACACCACAATTAAAAAAAATCTAATACTTGAGGGTGCAATTACACGTAGCAACCTGACTTTTACGGTCAGCTTTCCGTACGCATTTATCGGACACCCTGTCCATGGATGGATGTTCTTTGTTTCCGCTGATGGTAAACATGTATCGGACAGCCAATATCTTGGCCAGTTTGTAGTTCCTGAGTAATCAGATTCTTTTGCCCCGGTAAGCCCGACCAGCCTACCGGGGTTTTTCTTGATCAATTTAACCCTTTTAAAATGGAAGCAATACAAAATACAGAAAATAGTAAAATCCACGTAGCAATCTGGGTTTTGACATTAATAAACACGGAGATTATCAAATGGGGACTAAAGCCGGCCCTGGTGCATGACTATCCCGACCTTAATGGCCTGGTGCATTGTGGCGGTTTGCCTGATGAAGATGTTTGGCTACTGGAAAATGCCACTAATATTCGCAGTAGGTTATTTGATAAATATTCGAATGCAATTAATGTTCACCTGAACAGTTATTTGAATCTTTTTGGACTCATGGAGGAGGATAATGGAAGCAGTTTTGAGGAAGCCACGGATATTTTCTTTGCATTCATTGTTAATGAAGGAATGGAGCCGGTAGATGATCTGGATATCGATATAGATATATTTGTTTTTAGTTTATTGCAGATTATATACTGGCTGTGCGAAATGGTGATTGTTGGAAAACTGAACATCGAGTCGGCTCAGGATCTTGATTATTGTTTTAATGCTGTTTTTGAGGGACATTGGGACGGCTATATAAATCATGAGAATCATGGTTACAGCATGCTTGCCAAAATAATGGAAAAGACCGTAGCTTTTTATTATGAGCTGATGACCGTATTGCACCAGTAAGGTTAGTATAGCAACAACGTTAAATATGAGATCTCAATTGTGTAGTTTCATATGACAAACAATTGGATTTTACCCAAAAAAATGCACTTTTTATATGCCTCAAAAAATAATTCAAAAATAAAAAATTTTGAGAGTTGTTTTTCATGGTGTTGTATGACAGGTAATTGTATGAAAAAATATTGTAAAAATTTAAGACATATGACGCCTTTTTTTTAAAACCATCAAGCAATTTTATGAACTATTTTAATAATTGAAAAAAAATTTATTATTTCGTTTCGCTATAACTTTATGCCTATAGAAATTTATAGTTTTTTAAACAGTGGAAAACCTAATCAAATATTTAAGCACGAAGTTGAAACAAGACTTTGTTAGTAATGAGGCAATTGCGAAATATATTGCCATAGAAATTGTTAGACGTGTAATTGACGAACGTCTTGAATTTGGAACCCTGCTTCCCACCCAGGGGAAATTAGCTGAGATATTGGAGCTTCCTATGTCTATTTTAAGATTGGTGTGGAATTTACTAAGCGAGCATTATTGTGTTATTAAGAGTAACCGCGGCGGCGGCAGCGTCATCATTGCGTCGATGTCTGAAAACGAAAAATTAAGGATTAATAAACTGATAGAAAGAGATTTAGAGCCACCGGTTAAGCGACTTTTGGATAATGAATATGTGCAGGATTTTGGTAAAGAGCGCAACCGTGAACTGTTGCAGGTGGCCGCTGCTAACGCAGGTTTTTGTGCTGCAAAATATAATCTGAAGATAATTCCGGAATTGATTACTGCGTTTGTTGAGGATGTAAGCAGAAAACGAGGCTATGATTTTACCAATAAAGAAGTATCATATGCAGATGACATTAGTGAACTCATAACTTACTGTGCTCAGATTTATTGTGCAAAAAAGCAGGACGTGGTTGTGTTTGCGCCTGTTTCTGGCGTGATAGTAAATGCAATAGGCAAAGCGAAAAGGAAAATCACCTATTTGGTGCAAGAAGATGCCGACCAAGTGCTTAAGGAATTTACCTTACGATGTAAGGCCAATAAAGTGGGGATTGTATATGTTGGTCCCACGGCTCCATTTCCATCACTATTTGAGCGGGATGCTGCTTTTTGGCAGAGACTGCATGAGTTGCAAAAAAAGTATCATTTTAAATTCCTTCTTGATGACAGTTTCCCCTACAACATTGAAATACCAGAATTATTTAGTGGTATAGATCCTGGAACCAATACTTCGGTAATCTCTATCAACGCCAAAAGCTCGTACCACAAATATGCCAAATTAAGGGTAATAGCTGGTTGTGTGCAAGACTTGAAGAAGTTGGAAAAGAAGTACGAGCCGAAAGGAAAATTAGTGGATCCCTCCCTGGGATATGGGCTTTTAGAGCTTATGAAAGGCAATAAACTACGTGAATATGAAAAGGAGCATTTTCAACTTCTGGATGGTCTGGTAGCTGTAGCTAAAGATCTGTTGCTTGCTTCCGGACTTTTTGTTGAGGAATACATTCACAAACACCAGGCATACTTCTTTTATCTCGAAATGAAATCAGGAAGATTGCCGAAAAATCTATACAAGCAATTGAAAAAACATCATGTATGCTTTATGGATCCAGAACGATATCAAACCGGGCCCTTCTATAAGGAAGGAATTTTGATTAGTATGGCCAATTTCTCCCATAGGAACTCAGTTGAAACAACCCTGAAATACTTGATTGAAATTTTTAGAATAATTTAAAAAACCAAATATGATACTATGAAGGAGACTGATCACTTTCAAAAAAACCTAACCATCGCTGAACTGGAGGCGCTTGGTCATTTATCTGCCAGAGCCGGCAACATATGCAGGCGTAACGGACTCGGACATTTATCTGATATTTTAGATTTCTATGATTCTGGAAAAAAATACATCAGTTTACAGCACTGTGGAGTTAAGTCGTTAAAAGAGTTTCAACACTTATATTCAAATTATGCAGGAATGCACTTCAGTTATGATTGCGACAGCCTGAGATATAGTGTGGGTAAGGAACTCTCACTTCTTACAGAAGAACAGCGGCTGCTGTTACAACAGCATTTTATTCAGCTTATGCGCAACCTGAGTGGCGTAGCTGAAACGGCCTTGCTCCGAATGGTGGGGGACAATACCTGGACACGTTTAAAATACGTAATTGACCCGCTCAATGATCTCCGCAAAATGCCTTCGGTAGGGAAAAGTAAAGAAGCAGAGCTTAATAACTTGAAGCTGGAGACCATTCGGTTCATCAATAAGTTGCATGGTAGAGATAAAGAACAATGATTGAATAACTTTTTACTGAACACATATGGCAAAGAACGAAAATACTTTGAGGGACCTGAGCTTTAAGGAACTTTATATAACTGAACAGATTTCGAAACTTACACTACAAATTTGCAAGGCCGCCGGAATCAACTTTTTATCTGAGATAATAGCATACTACAATGAACACGGGCATTTTGACTACATTAAAAATTGTGGCCCCATAGCTTCCGCAGAGCTAAAGGCAATCTGCAAGTATTATAAACATTATCCTTTCACTCGTATTCCGGAGAAACTGAAGAGCGATTTTAATATAAAGTTGATAGACCTTACTGCCGATCAAATGTCCAAACTGCAAGAATACGCGGAGTCGTTGATACCGGGGTTAGGTGCAAGGGCACGTAATGCATTGAAAAACTCTGTAGGACGGTACAACGGTCATGGGGATCTTCTGAGTACAATATTGGATAAACAAATTGACTTCATTAACCTTGCTAACGTTGGGCACAAAACTGTTGCGGAAATAGCTGCCCTACGGGAAAAATGCATAGGCTTCATCAATGAAATGAAAAAGGCTGAAGATAAAATTTTACTTTCTTTATTGTATAATTAAAAATTAATTACTACATTGGTGTCATAAAAGGAAATTAGTTATGAATACAAGTTAAATAAAAAAATATTTATTATAACACTTCATCAAAATTTTGAGGTGTTCTATTTAAAGAACCTCGTTAGTAAAATGTGAAAATTTAAGGACACGGGTTATAAGTGGAGCACCGGTTATCTATATTTGCAAAATATAGGTCCGGCGCAGCTTATTGTAGTGTCCGAATAGTTTTCACTATTCCCCGCTTTCACCGGGTATTACTAGCTACAAGAACTGCTGCCGGACCTGTGTCTTCACAGTATCTATCCCAGCTTCTTGTAAGGTTCTATTGAAAAATTTAAATCAATAGTATCCGCATGAAAAAGAAGAAAATCAATACCGCTTACGGTAAAATTCAATCCATTTCTGGTTACAAAAAGGTTAATACCTGCCATGCACATGATATACTTGTTGCGCGGTATGTAGCCGAAATCTCAATCGCCGAAGAGTCCCGGCTCAAATCACAAGAACATGCAAGCACTTGTATGTTTGTCCTGCATCTCGCCGGATAGCAGCGCTGTATTGATGCCAGTTTAAATTTTAACAATTATTTTTTATGATGAATTAACGATGAAAAAACGCGTTATGGCCGCGCATTGCCAAAAATTGTCCAATTATTAAACCTTAAATTTCAAAAAACAATGAGAATCGAAAAGGAAATGCCGGCCAATGAGCTGGAAACCTTGTATCGCCTGATGATGCGCAGAATTGCGAAAGGTTATACTGCAGAACAGCTCAATTTTTTAATTGCTGCACCATACCACTATGTGGAGGATGTAGAAAGCCTTAAAAAGCCATTTTATTCCGTTGAAGAACTGGACAGGATTACCAACGCCCTGGAAGAAGGTAACCCGGAAAGCTTTTTCCCATTGATAGAAGATGAAACGGTATTGAATATTGCCGTTTACAAAGAATACACACAAGATAAAATCACCAATTCCTTTTGTGTAGTTGATGAAGAAGGTTACGAACAAGAGTTATTTAAACTAATGGAATACCAATTTCCTGACCAGGATGAAATTCCCAACAGTGATAATACGATGAAGCTGGTAGTAGACATGGTAGATGTAATGATCCGTTCGGGTTATTTCGCTGAGCCAAGGTATCCGTATGAAGTCTTCCACGCAATCAATAGGTTGCTTCCGGTTCCTGTTAACGCATATTTTCTGGATGCGGCAATGCTGGAATACACTATTGAAGAAGGAGGGATGCACTTGAAGATGGTAGCACAGAAAGATGGCGCATTCAAATACGAGGAATGCTAAAATACATACCCGGATAAACTTCGACGAAGGGTACAAAGGTAGGCCGTATCATAAATGATGATATGGCCGCTTTTGAATTTGTCTAAGTTTCATTTTTTTATCCCTGATGATGCAGACGAAAGCAATAGTTCAATTTCAATGTAAATGATAAAAGGGGATACTTAAGTGAATATTAGTATTCCCCTTTTTTATCAGCTATAAGAGCTGTGTCTTTTTTGAACCGGAAAGTACGTATAAAAATCTATCTTCGACTTTATCAATTTCAAGTAACAGCGGGTCTACAGTCTCAACAAAGTACTGTAAAACTGCTTTTAAATGAATTGGTCTAAAATTGTTTTTTACTCTATTTCTGCAACTATTGAAAATAAACATCGCTTCTGCACTTTCATTAAAATATGACTCAATGATAAGAATATGAATTTCGGCAACAAGATTAGTTTTGAGTTTGGAATTGCAACATTAAAGTTGACATTTAGTTAAGCGGCAATATTTTGTTTATTTAAGTTTCTCCCAAATTCTTCTGGAGACAAGTATCCCAGTGCAGAATTTAGTCTTTTACGGTTGTACCAAGTCTCGATATATTCAAATACGATAAGTGCTGCCTGCTCTTTGTCAGTGAACTTATGCTGATATACACACTCTGCTTTAAGTGTCTTAAAGAAGCTCTCAGCGACTGCATTATCCCAGCAATTTCCTTTCCTACTCATTCTCCTAGTGATGAACGGATTTTTTTCCAATAGACACCTGAACTCATTGCAAGCGTACTGAACTCCACGATCAGAATGAAAAATAAGCTCCCCAGTAATCGGTCGTCTGGCTTGTGCCATTTTAAACGCAGGTATCACTGTATCATTTGCTTTCATTGTTATGCTTAAGGCCCAACCTATTATTTTTCGATCCCCAAGATCAATCACCGTGGTTAGATAGAGCCATCCTTTTTTTGTTCTGATATAAGTAATATCAGATACCCAAACTGCTCTTAACACTCCAGGTTTAAAATCTCGATCAAGTACATTTTCCGGAATAGGAAATTTATGACTGCAATCGGTGGTGATCTTGAATTTTTTCTTCACAATACTTCTGAGTTCAGCTTTTTGCATTATTCTGGCCACTCGTGGTCTGGAAATTTTAATATCTTTTTTGTGGAGCTCTAGCGTGATCCTAGGACTGCCGTATATTTTTTACTGTTTTCAAAAGCCTGCAGTACTTCTGCTTCAAGTTTTTGATTTTCAATACTTCTTTTGGAAGGTGTACTTATTGTCCATTTATAAAATCCCCCTCTGCTAACTTTTAATACTGAACACATCTTCTCAACCAAAAATATCCTACTGTGATCCTTTATGAACCTGAATATTTGTTGTCGCCCTTGGAGAAAATGCTGATAGCCTTTTTTAGGATATCACGCTCCATTTGCGTTTCACGCAGTTCTTTTTTCAACTTAGCCACTTCCTGCTCGGCTGAGCTGAGGATGACCTCCCCGTTACCAGGGAAACTACTGCCTTGTTTACTTGAAAATTCCTTCCGCCATCTATATAATAACGTGACGTTGATATCCAATTCCTTCGCCAGGGTCGTTAGATCTGGCCGGGTGTAACTCAGTTCAACACTCATCAGTTTGAACTCCTTCGGGTATGCTTTTCTCTCTCTTGACATAATTTCTGTTAAGGTATGTAAATCCCTTAACTCCGTGTCTACTCAAATATAGCAAGTCCAAATCAGGGCAATAACATCAATAAAAGGAATTGGTATAACCTTAGCAACCTCATTAATTGTTTCAACAGGTGCCTTTGAACAATTTGAGAATGCAAAACAATAGCATCATAAAGTTCTTTGGAAGTGACCTCGATGCTTTCAGGGTGGAAATCCAAAGTAGTTCTGTAAATCATAATATCTTTTGTTTTTGGATGACTTAAAGAGTAATAAAAATCGTCAACAATTTTTTGACCTGCTCATTTATCTTACTAGAAAAACCGTTTGGCTTGTTGAGGTTTTGAGTCTGATCTTGGAGATGCCTGTAGGACTGATAGCTTGTTGGAGGCCTTATCAAGATTTGAATTAAGCTTATTGCGATCTGAATTTGACCAGCCCGTTTTGCCGGTTGCCTTCAGGAATTTAATGTTCAGGTTGCTCAAAGTTTCTTTCAGCGCAGCAATTTTGGTGTCATCTAGTACGATGCTGCGGAATATCTCAGCCTGGAAATCATACTTAACACTAGGATGCATGGTCTTGAGGTCAAAAAAGTAATGGTCTCCGCCGTCGTTTTTTTGCCATTCATCCGAATTCACATAGTTTGCGTCTGGCTTGTCAGTGGTTAGCGAGATCCATTTTTTAATACCTTTGTTCTTGCCCGTTTTTTCATAGTCGCTGACTAGACCCGATAGGGCAATCTGTTTTAAGAGCTGCATATCATTTTAGATGGTTGGTTTGGGTATATAAATATATTCTTAAAAATTTTTTTTGTCAATACCTATTAATGGGTATTTTGCTTCTTAGTGATTCTATTTCAGTTTGGTGCATATTTTATTTTACTTGCGGTAGGGGAACCGGTAACGCTCATGTTGGCAGCAAGTTGCCGCGATTCCCAGAACTTAATACATTGATGAAAAAGGTGCGGTTTAGGATGTTTTTTGCTTGTTAAGCACAATAAAAGTAAATGGAAAAAAGAAGATTTTTTAGGACTAACAAAAAGCAATTTCAATCCATGGCAGATAGAACTTATAAATCAATTTATTTCGAAGAATGGATGGATTGGAGAGAAATCAATGGACCTTATAAATTTATTAGATGCGGACTTAAACTCAAAATAAACTGAGCTCATGATACGATGAGCAGATTAGCTTGGAACATTTTTTTCAGGTTTGTCTCCACTTTTTATAATTTCGAGTGGCCACTTTTGGAATACCCCAAACTAGGTACAATCAATGAGCCTGAATTCCAAGCCAGGTATATCAGCATATTCGCTGACTAGCTTGTTGTAGGCTGCCACTAGATGGCCGCCTGGATCATGGGTAGTTTTAAAGATGAGGTAAAATCCGTACTTGCTGTTGGAAGCTTTCATATACTGAATGAGCTTCGGTTTGTAGAGGGCTCGCTTGGCATCGTCAGCAATTTCCTCATTATTGAGAAGTTTAAGTTCTGCCATGACTGGCCCTATGAATCCATACTTGATCAGGATATCTAATCTCTTGTCGTCATAGAGCTGTACTTCACGATAGATATCAGTTTGCCGGATGCCTTTGCTCAACAGATGCTTTTCCAAGAAGAGTTTAAATGTCTTCTGCAGAATGTCTTCATTGAACAGATTTGTTTTGCCGATTTTCTTTCCTGAAAGCTGCTGTGCAGGTCGGCTGTAGCCTTCGTAGGTAACGAATTCCTTGAGCGCGTCAAAACTTTGAGAAACAATCATCTGCAGATCTGCCTCATTATAAACTGGCAAATAGGATTTGGCTTTAATCTGGTTATACGCTTTAATGGCTTCGCTGATATTTGTGAATTGCTGATAGTTACCCACGTATTCATATTCCAATTCCAACAGGTAGAGCTGAAAGGTACTCCCTGCGGGCTGATTTGCAGGTTCATCCATAATTCTCCTAAGCAGGTTGATTCCCGGAAGGGATATGTAACGTTTTAAATAACTGGAGATGATCAAGTAAAGGTAGTCGCTGTTCTTTTCACCGATACCTATTTTACGGTTAGCCAAAGCAAAGCGGAACAGATCTTCTATTTCTGCATCGAATTTTGCGATATCGAAATCGCAGAAGCAACTGCCAAGTGTCCGCTGTTCCAGATAGCGCCCCAAAAAGAATTCGTGTTCTCCCTGACTGGCCTTGCTATTCAGCTCAATTTGCATTTGCTTCATCTGTGCGATTCTCCAGTCGATGGCCGTTCTGTCTTCAAACTTGCTGATCAGCGCTTCATTGGCGGCCTCTGCAAGTGTGGGGAAAGTGTTAAGGTTTTGGTCGAAAATATCCTGGGTAAACTTTTGATCTGCCGGGTCGGCCATGCTGCCGAAAATATACAAGGCTTCTTGCTTGTCTGAAACATCGCAGCTAGGGGATTCGATCATCAGTTTGAGTACGGGCTTGAAGGACTCTAATTGAAACCGGCCGATCAGGTTGGCAAAGCTCCTCGCGGAAGAAAACAGATAATGATCATTGCGGGAGAGGCAAAAAGCCAGAAGGTCACTGATTTCTTGATCTGTGACGGCACCTAAAAAGTCCATTATTTCTTCAACCACACCGTGTTCGTTGACCAGATACTGGTTCATCTGCGGCAGGTATTTTAAGATTTTTTCCCGGTTTTTTTCTAACAGGGAGTCTAGGGCCAAGTGCTTGGCCAAGCGGAAATACAAAGTGAAGTTGAACCAGATGTCGCTGTTGATATGGAATGATTTTCCACCGGAATTCACTGAAAGTACGATAATGTACTTGTCGGGATCGATCAGATTAATGTGATCGCTAACGATCTTTTTTAGATAGTCTTTTTCATCATCTGTGATGATTTTATCTAGGGTTTCCCTGTTGCTGTAGTAAAATTTCAGCAGTTCTTTATCGAATACGGGTTGCCCCGGGCAGGTTAAAATGGTGAACTGTTCCTTAAGTTGTGTCCTCTGGCGATCCAGTTGTTTTTCGCGAGCCGCCCTGCTCTCCTCCTCCCGGTTAAAAAGCTCGGGATGTGCCTCTTTAAGTTCCCCGGACATCTTGATCTGGTCGGGATTGGCACTGTGGTTCAGGTATTGGACAATGTTTCGTATATCATATAGATATGAATTAACATTTTTTAATGCATCCAGAATTTCCTCAAATTGGTCTTTGGTCATCCTTCTGCTTATCTCTTCTGCAAAGTTGTGTTGGATTTCATCAAAACCGGGCAACTGGATTAGTTTATATAAAAATTTGGAATCCTTCACCAGCAGGTAGCCTAATGTTCTTTCCAGAAAATACTTGCTTGAACCGCCCCTGTGATAAAGCCTTGGCGAATTACAGCATTTAAAAAATAGGTTTTCCAGTTTCCTGTCCAGCTGATTATCATTGAGTTCTTTGATTCGGTCGAAGAGCTTGTAGAACATTGTATAACTGTTATCATCAGCAAACAAGCTCACAATCATAGCCTCATCAGTGCCTATGGCATCCACTACTTTGTGCAGCACGATGGGGTCAGTGAGTTGCTCTAACATGAAATCTTTCCCCCCAGTTAAGGGATATTGCTGTAGCAGGTTAATGAGGATGTCTCCAGCTTGGTTGGGACAGGCACCCGCCAGGGTTTTAGCATAGGTTTCTACGAATTCCGCAGACCGGGACTGAATCTGTAGATACATATCAATGAGTGCCTGATTTGCTGATAAAGCACTTAACACCCAAAATAAGGTTTCCGCGTAAATACTAAATTCATCGTCTTGCAGCAATTTGCTCAGGTAGTCTGACCAATTGGCTGTCAATGTAGGGTCAAGCCCAGTGATCTTATGGGTGCTTCCGACTAATAAAGCCTGGTTAATGAATTGAACCAGCTCTTTTTGATTTTTGCTTTGCAGTTCCCTAAGTTCAAGCAGTTCGTTATTGTTCGTTTGGTATAGCTGGGCGATGGGATCATTTTTCTGATAGATATACGTACCGCTAGACTGGTAATAGTTAAACAACACTTTAAACAGTTGACCTTTCAATCCGGCTTCTGCCTGGGTAACTTCTGGACTGATGAGCAGGTCAATCAGACGGATATCCAGCGGACGGGAGGAATATAGGCTTAAATAATTTTTTAATGCTGAGATGACTGGGAAAGAATTTAGCTCGATGGCATACTGCAGCACATCGTACCAACTGAGGTAGATCAAGTTCAGGTCAGGCTGCAAGATCAGATCATAGAGTGCCTGTTCGCTGTTGGCCAGTCTGGCCATTTCCTTTGCAGCCAGGTATTCCTGGAACTCGGTGTTTTCAAATTCGATAAAATTAAAGTCGATTGTTTTTAATGTCCGCTCAATAAAGGTGTCTAGATTACTGTGGTTCAGAAAGATGAGGTTGATGTTGGATTCAGTTTCATCCAGAAAGGTCACGAGTTCCTCATGGCTGATCCTGTTTCGCTGATAGACCTCCATAATGAAGGCGAGTTTTTCCAGTACCCTTTTGGTAATGAATTTTTCATTGTACTGAACTTTTTGTTCGGAAAGCCGGGCGATGACCTGCTCAACCAGCGCTGCAAACTGTTCCTCCGGATTTGGCGTGTGATGCGGATTGGGTATGGACAAAGGCTGCTGCATTTTTAGATCGCAGTTGAGTTTATAATAGATCACTTCCTCGAAAATTTCTGTCCGCTTCATTTTTTCGATTTCGGCAGCCGTCTTTTTGGAATGCAGTATGGAATGAACAAAGGCGCTCAGGTACCTGGGGATCGTCAGCACAGATTTTTGTGAGTTGACAGCTTTAGAACTATGCAGAATTTTACTGATCAGCTCATGATCGCTGATGAAAGCCTCCAGATAGACCCTGATCTGATAATCTTCAAATGGTTTTACTAGTATGTAAATGGCATCCTTTAATTTGTTAACCAGCTCGTGATAACGCTCTAAGTAATGGATACGGCAAGATATAAAGCAGTGGCTGAAATGCTGCTTTGAAAAATCTGAAATGGATTGTAGAATAAAGGCGAAATCCCAGGGTGCCACCTCATCAAGACCATCAAAATAAATATGGGTAGCCTGATCCAGATCACCAGCGGCATTCATGGCCGCATTCGCCAATGTTTTGCAGTCTACGATCACTGAATTTTCGCCCTGATCGGCTTTGAGCTGCTGGATCAGTTGGCTTTTTCCGCAGCCCGGCTCACCGACAATAAGTGCAAGCTTGAGTTGGTTTATTTCCTTGAAATCCAAATTTTCATTCGTTTGGTGGTGGTATAAAGGCATTTTTGGATCGGGACTGAGCAGCGTACTGAGGCTGTCAAACTTTTGAATGTGTGGTTTGAGGTAGAAATCTTGAAGCAGTTGTTGAGTGTCCATATCGATGGTTTTGAGCAGCCGTGAAGTTAGTCAAAAGCAATAACTTTCAGTAAATCCTGACCTCCAGTTGCAAATTGCAGCAGCTGGCATTCTGAAATGGTTGCGTGTTTTATTCGGACAATATCCAGTCACTAATTGTCTGACTTATCATAAATTCCATTCGACTCGATATAGTTATTACCACTTTAACAATGCCTTTGAAGTAATAATCCCAAAAATGAAAAGGAAATAATTTATTCCTTTACGGGAAACCGTATTCCAAAGAATAAAAAAGACCTTAATTTTAAAAATCAAAATAATAGCATATGACAACATACGATGAGAAAGATTTAATCAATAATGATTATGAAAGTACGACAACTGGAGGCGATGATCCGAAATATATAGCAATTAGGGATCGGGAACGTGTAAATAAGAAAGAGCTCTACGAAGTGATATATTTTTGCAATAGCTTTTTAGCCAACCATAATTTGAAGGAAAAGGGAAGTTTTCAGAAAGTTGAAAAATTATTGAGACATCCTGATGCGAGCAAGATTGTTATGCGAGATGCACTTAATGCCTTTGTCCTAAATAATTGGAATAAGAACTTAGTGTAGAAAATATTACTATTTTAATTAAAACAATATCAGTCGGATCCCTTATATTGTATTACTTCACGTCATCACATTTGATGGACAGAATCGACCTTTTATTGAATATTCCTTCGTTGAAGATGAATTTAAAATGCATATCTAAATTGTAAGTTAATCTAATTAATAAATTTTATGGCACTTAAAACAGGACCAAAAAGGATTGCTAAATCCACAGGAAAACAAGACCAACGTCAACGAGATAATAAGAGTACACCAGGTAACACACCTTCACTTAAACCGCCTGTACCTAAGAAAGGAAAATAGTTATTTTCAATTTGAAGGGAATTGAAAGATGTATTTTTCTCTTTTTACATCTTATCTAAAATCAGAGATGAACCCCGTCCTCTAAAAATTATTTTAAATAGTTAATAACCAATTCATTGATGATTTGTGAAAATGTTTTAAGGAGACTGTTTTGTCCATAATTTAAGCTTAACAGACATTTTCCGCATAACTCCTTATTTGTTAATTGAATAATATTATGGCCATTGTAAAGTGCATAAGTGGTTAGTGTTTAAAATTTTAAACGGAGAAAGTATTTTAGATTAGTTACATTGCTAGAATTAACGCGGATGTAAATTACGGCTCAATCTTCCCCTGTTTTTCCCGTTGGAAAGTAAATTTTCTTAGCCCGATCGGCTAGGGAAATATTTTTTAAATTTTAGTATGGACTTTTAAAATGTGGAGTGATAACGAATCTTTATCGGACTATATCGATTATAGCCATTTATTAAACGCGATTACGGGTCTAATCGATAACCCTGATCTTTTGCCCTGTAGCATCGGAATTTACGGTGACTGGGGAAGCGGAAAATCAAGCTTAATGAAAATGGTTGAGCATCATTATTCCACGGATAAAGACGTTCTTGTTATTCGATTTAACGGATGGCTTTTTGAAGGTTATGAGGATGCGAAGACGATATTGATGGCAAGTATCGTAGACGAAATCATTGCAAAACGAACCTTTACAGAAAAGGCATTGAAATATGCCGCTAAGCTATTAAAGCGGATTGATTGGATAAAAGCCGCGGGTACAGCCTCGAAACATGCGATTGCAATTGCAACGTTGGGCCCATTGGGCTCCATAGGCGTGGCTGCAACAGATGCGATCGCCAAGTTGAAAGATGTGGATTATGAAAGCTACATCAAAGCCAAACAGGATAAAAAAGAGGATGATCCGGATGATACGCTTCGGAGTAACATTCAAGAATTCCATAAAAACTTTGAAGATCTCATCGGCGAAACCAAGATAGCAAAGATAATCGTGCTCATTGATGATCTTGACCGCTGTTCTCCAGATACGGTAATTGGGACGCTGGAAGCCATCAAGTTGTTTTTGTTTACAAAAAATACTGCCTTTGTGATAGGAGCGGATGAGCGGCTGATCAAATACTCAGTCAAAAGAAGGTTTCCTGAGGTTCCGGGAGAAAATATGGAAGTCGGGCGTGACTATTTGGAGAAACTCATCCAGTTCCCAATCCGCATACCAGAGCTGAACACTGTTGAAATGACCACGTACATCAACCTTCTATTCGCCAAGCTATATGTGGATGAAAAAATGTTTGAAAAAAAACGGAACGAAGTAATTCTTGCCAAACGGGCCAAGGGCTTCGATTTTATGTTTGACCAAACTAACCTGAATGATTTTTTTACCTTACCTGATACTGAGTTTGTAGATGCGATTGCGTTATGCTCACAGATAGTGCCGGTCTTGAGCAGAGGGTTAAACGGAAATCCGCGGCAAACAAAACGTTTCCTCAACACCCTTTTGATCCGAATGCAAATGGGAACCTCCAAAGGAATGATCCTTAAAAGAAGAGTGTTGGCGAAATTGATGTTATTAGAGTATTTTAAACCGGAAACATTTACCAGTTTACATGATTTTCAGGCCAGTAACAATGGGCTACTTGCTTTGCTTGCACCGCTGGAAATTACGAATGTAGGAGAACAGGATCTGACAGGATTAAACGAGGAACAAAAGCTTCTCCTTGAAGATTTATGGCTCGCAGAATGGGTGAGGAGTGAACCAAAGCTCTCTGGCGAAAACCTACAGCCTTACTTTTACTTCTCTCGAGAAAAGCTCGGGATTACCGCTGTCAATCTACAGCGAATGACACCGAAAGCCCAGGAAGTTCTTCAGGGTCTTTTAAGCGAATCACAAACCATTCAAAACAAGACGGTAAAGACGATCTCGTCGGTCTCTGGAAGCGAAGCTGCATCAGTTTTCGAGGCATTAACTCAGAAAATAAGACAGGGGGAAACTGCAAAAGACAATACAGTGCCTCTTAAAATGTTATTTGAATTATGTCGATCGAAACCGGAACTGACATCGCAACTGATCACTTTCCTTGGTAAGGCTAGTGACAAGACATTTCCGCTGACAGGGGTAACGTTAACCGAAGGATTTTTAAATACTTCACATCCTCAGCCACTTAAAACCCTGCTCAAAAAATGGTCGGAGTCAACAATAACTAGCCTGTCTAAACTGGCCATAACAAAACTAGAAAATAATTATGGGAACTTCCGCTTCAAACGGCGGGCCTAAGGGCTCACCACCACTTTTGCCGCCTTGGTATAATGACGACGATCCACCTGCACCCGATCCAAATCCTGACGCACCTTTACCAGAAGCTCCGCCCTCTGACAGCCCTGATAATAAACCTGAAGGTTCCCCCGAAGACCAAAATCAGCCTGCCAATGATAATGCTATTCCTAAACCTGTGCCGGAAGTTCCTGCAACAGATAGCACCTCCCGAAACTGGGGGAGTGCTAAAGGGGCAATGACGCGCATGTCTAACAATACAGGAGGTGCTTCCTTTAGAAAGGCGGGTAAAAAATACGTTAGTAGTTTGGGAGGATCAAAGTCGGCCACTAAAGCCGCCTCTCAGGGAATTAGGGTAGGCAGTACTTACGCCTCTTTTCTGGGATCATTGTCTTCACGTGGATTTGCCGAAACATTGGATAGTCTAGGGTTATCAGATTTTATAGGGAAATCGACCGAGGAAACTTGCATGGCCATTGCAAATGTGCTGGCACCAGTGGGCTCTACAAATGATGAGGCGATTGCAAGAGACGCTATGATTTCTACCCTTGATACGCTGTATACGAAAATGGAGGAAAATGATATCAGTTCATTGGAGAACCTAACGTCCGAGTTGGTAAAGGAAACCTTGATAGAATATGTCAGCAATTATATATTCGGCAAATGGATGTATGAGTTGGGCAGCACTATAGAAAAAGGGAATATAACTGAGCATGAAGCTGTTGAACTTGAGTGTGCCGTGAAAGATTTGATTTATGCGGAGACGACAGAGCAGTACAGGACGGTTACGATTGAAACCAATACCCTGCAAGATGTATCGACATCGAAGATCATAGAAGATATTTTTTCAACCGCTTATTCATTATTGGAAATATGAGTACTAAACACATTATTGTAAAAGTCAATCAGGCAGAAGTGCCGGAGTTGCGATTGCCTGAAGGAAAAACACCAGTGGTTGTTTCTTTAGACCAGGGTGATGAGAACAAAATGTTGCGGTCCTCGATCCTGAATGAACTGGACAGAGCGGGACTTGTGCTGAACAATTCGATGTATGACGTGTTGAACTTTGCCCTCGGCCTGTATACGATTGATCAGGTTATTTCCAGAAGCATCAACGGTTTTCAGGGCTGGAGCAGGCACCTGGTTGTTTATCTTGCTGTACACGATGTCGATTCCTGGAACAGTGTAAAGGAGCCCCTTGAAAATTATATAGGATTTTTAAGTGGGGATAAATGGGTCTTCAATTTCAGAAAACATATTGATGACCGGGAGGTAGAGATTTCCGAACAAAGAAATGCTGGTGGATTTACAAAGGTCAGCCTTTTGTCGGGTGGCCTGGATTCTTTTATCGGCGCCATTGATCTTCTGGGTAGCGAAAATGAAAAGCCATTTTTTGTAAGTCACTACAAGACGGGTACCGAAAGCAGTACCCAAGAAAAAGTGCTACAGGGCCTTGCAGCCAAGTTTGGAGCTGATAAATTTGCAACAAGCAGGTTTTACGTTCAGCCGAACCAGAAAAATGTCGAGGCGCAGAAGGAAAATTCTTCCAGGGCAAGGTCTTTGCTTTTCATTTGCCTCGGTTTAGCAGTGGCCAATTCTTTAGGTGACGATATTCCCTTAATACTTCCTGAAAATGGCCTTATTTCATTAAACATTCCTCTTACAAAGACCCGGTTGAGCAGCCATAGTACAAGAACTACCCATCCTTATTTTGTGGATGGTCTTAACCACATCTTTGCAGCGCTTGGGATTTTTAATAAAATCATTAACCCTTATAGGTTTAAGACCAAAGGGCAGATGATGGTTGAGTGTAGTGATAGGGAATTTTTGTCGCTCCATTCCAAGGAAACAATATCTTGTTCTCACCCGGAAAATAGCCGTTACGCAGGAAAAGCACCAGGTTTAAATTGCGGCTATTGTGTGCCATGTATTATCCGGCAGTCTGCTGAAAAGAAGTTTGGCGAGATTGCAACTGTCTATGCTCTTGAGGACGTAAGGAGAACGCCTCCCTCGCAGAAAACTAAAAAAGGTGCCGACTATCGGGCATTTAAAATGGCCTTGGAAAAACTCGATGGTAAGTCTGCCCGACATTCGTTAGCTTTGCAGATCAGCAGGTCAGGCCCGATACCCTATGAAAACAGTACTTTATTGGATGAATACATTTCTGTATATCTGCGTGGGATGAACGAGGTTAAAGACTTTTTAACTAGTTAACAAGATGCTTTTTGATACCCATTTTCATTTGGATTTAGTGGAGGATAATCTTGGGTTACTGCAAAGATTGGAGGAGATGAAAATATACACGATCGCAGTTACCAACCTACCTAAACTATTTAGGCATACTGAAAAGCTGTGTGAAGGCCTCAAATACATCAGGCCGGCTCTGGGCTACCACCCTGAGCTGGCTTCGCAGTATAAGAATCAATTTCCTCAGTTCCGCGAATTAATTGGTCATACTAGGTATATAGGAGAAATTGGTTTGGACAATCTCCGAAAAACAATGAATGACTACAGTGATCAATTGGAAATATTTAGCGCGATCATCGATCTGTGTGCGGATAAGGGTGGCAAGATTCTAACGGTACATTCGCGCCGTGCTGAAAAACAAGTGACCTCGATGATCGGTAACAATTTCCCTGGTAAAATCATTCTTCATTGGTATTCAGGCTCACTGAAAGACCTTGAGATGGCTTTATCTTATGGTTTTTATTTTTCGGTAAATTACAGTATGACTCAGTCTGTCAATGGCGCTAAGATAATCGAAGCTTTGCCCTTCGAACGTATTCTGATAGAGACAGACGGCCCATTTACGTACCTGGACAACGTTCCTTTTACACCACTAAAGACTGGAATTATTATAAATGAAATCATTAGAATAAAAAATGCCAATTACAATAACCTGAATTCAGATGCTGCGATATTTTATAATAATTTCAAAACATTACTATCAAACTAACAGGAGCAAGTTAAGTTCTTTTTTAATTGAATTGTAGACACTAGCGATTCCGACATTCAGTGGAAAATAATTAATTCACATAACCTATGGCACAAACAAGAAGAAATGTACCGCAATCTAAATCTGGACATTACCTTATCAAGCAGGAATTGTTCTGGTCAGTGCTTCTAGGAATATCTATTCCATTGTTAACGGAGATGTTCTTTCTCGGACAATTTATCGGCAATACTAAGTATGACATAAGCACTAATGAGTTTAGGGAATCCAATAGGCTATTAAAGGATTCGATAGCACTGCGCGACCTGATATCGAACGCATGCGTTTTGTTTCTGATTCGGCACTAAATATATTGGGTCATATGCTTTACGAACAAATGAGACTAGACACTTTAGAATTCCACAAAGTACAATCCAACATATAGGCTGCCGGAGCAGCTTTGTATTTGAATATTAAATATAAAAAATGATCAGTTTTATTAAGCCTTTGTAAGTTAGATGGAACAGCAAAAATTCAAAAATATTTACTTTGACATTTGCCAAATTTTTTGTTCTATTATAATTTGGTCAGGGTCCTCACTTCAAAAATTACCCTTATTATTAATACTGAATTAAAAGGACAACAATTGATTTACAGAATAGTGCCTTTGCGACACTTTTCTAAAATAAGTGATAAGATTTTATATTAGCAACGTCTTAAGCCACGTCACATGGATAATATCTGGAAAGCTTTTCTTCGTAACCTATCAAATCTGCTTAGCTTACTAAGTATTTTAATTACTTTATATTTTGGTCTTTGGTACGTACCGGATTGGATCGACGATGTACAGAAACAAAAAATAGCCCACTCTGAACGTGCGATTGAACAGTCTGTTAAGGAACTGATATATAGTGATACGGTAACAACTTATGGAGAGATCGAACCACTAATAAAATCAGGGGAATTAGAATTAGGCCAGTCATATCCCTTATCAGCGAAGCAATTGTTGATAGAGGTGCAGACTTCGTTTATGAATGATAGATTCCTTCCTTTGAATAAGCGCCGGGAACTTATAGCTGAAGTGGAAATACTTCGATTGCATCTGCCGAAAGAACAAAAGCTTGTTAACGCCAGCCAAAAATCTTCCTCTCCCTGGGCTAAATTATCTATAGCTCTATCAATTATATTTTCTTTAGCTAGCCTATATGGCTTTTACGCGAGGTTCAGACGTGATAGGGACACAAAGGAGGAAATCGATAATCAAATATTAAATACTGACATTGTAATTCCGCAGACATTTGTTGGCAGCGATTATGAAAATAGGCTGCTAAAAGTATTGCAAAACAGGCAGGGGGTGGAAATTATCCGCACTGATGATGCCCATGACCTTGGCTTTGATGTGGAATTCCGTTATGAGGGTCAAAGTTATTATATTGAATTCAAATATCTTACACGCAGCAAGGTTGGATTAAACTCTTTAATGCGCTTTTTGAATTCTGTGAAAGGTATGGAAGGTGAATTCTGGTTTGTTCATAATGCCGAACTAACGAATATGGTTGCTCAAAAATTTAAGGAATTTCAACGAATTTTAGGTAAAAGACGAATTGTTAAGCTGTGTAAAGTTGAAACTGAATCCGAGTTCAGTGCGTTACTCGATAAAATGCTGGGTTAGTTAGGCGCACCTGAAATTGCTGAGGGGGCCAAGCGGATGCGCCCCCGGTTTACATTACAGATTAATTTCTACCGTGGAAACATGGGGCGTTAATAAGTTGATTATTTGTTATTGGTAACCTGCACATTATACTATAACTTTACTAACCGCCTTAATCATTTCCGTTTACGCCTCCTCGAAGTCTAGTACACTTGATTGGTAGTGTATTACCTGTATCCGCGAACTTTATTGATGATGATTTGAATAGGCAGTATTATTTAATTAATTATTGTATAACTATGAAATGGATCGACACTACACATATTAGAAATTGGGCGCAACGCCGGGACTGCCAGGAGCATTTACTGCATATATCGGTCTATAACGGGCCACTCGTATCGGTGATACTGGGCCAGTCCTATCGGTGATACCGGGCCACTTAAACAAGTTGTATTTTACAGGGTAAATAAATCCGTAAAATATGGCTGGCCAC
>Ga0247816_10000091_pt1 | contig 48786 bp, 50 predicted proteins | sample UWRJL209509C1_FD_179930 | JGI IMG/M metagenome (GOLD analysis project Ga0247816, IMG submission 179930) | Plant litter microbial communities from Arlington Agricultural Research Station in Wisconsin, United States - UWRJ-L209-509C-1 | ecosystem: Environmental > Terrestrial > Plant litter >...
GCGCACGCGATCAACTCAAGACAGCCGTCTTCAGCGCACAGGTCGCCAGCATGCCCGATCACTTGCAGGCCTTCTTCCTGCAACGCCCTGGCGGCCTGGTGAACCACCTGTGGATCGCCACCGACACCCAGCCCGTCGGCGCCGATATCACTGATCACCACGCGAGCGCCACGCTGGGCCAGCGCCCGTGCGTAATTCAATCCCAAGCCTCTGGCCGCGCCAGTGACGATTGCAGTCTTGCCGGTAAAGTTCATCGTTGCGCTCTCCTGTCAGGCGCCCCCCCTAACAACCCGCACCCGCGATGTTTAATACTGAAAAACGGCGATGTTGATAGGTGCCGCGTATCACAGGATTCATTCACCTGAAGGAACAGCCGACATGATCGAAACCCGCCTCTTGCGCCAGTTCATTGCCGTGGCGGAAGAACTGCACTTTCACAAAGCCTCGGTACGCCTGCACATGGCGCAGCCGGCGTTGAGCCAGGCGATCAATCGCCTTGAACAGAAACTGGGGTTTGCCCTGCTAGATCGCGACAAGCGCGGGGTTCGGCTGCTGCCGGCCGGGGCAGCGTTTTTGCAGACTGCCTACAAGGTTGTAGAGGAACTGCAACACGGCATCGAGCACGCCCGTTGCGTGTCACACGGCATCGCCGGCACGCTCACTGTCAGCTCGGTATTGATTGCCGGTTATCCCTGGCTACTCGATACCCTCAAGCAGTTTCGCCGGGCGTATCCCAAGGTCCAACTGGTGATCAAGGAAATGCCGTCCGCGAGCCAGGCCAAGGCGTTGCTGTGTGGCGATGCGGATATCGCCTTTGTGCGCCAACTGCCGGGGCTGGCCGACAACATCGAGTCGCGCCTGCTATTGAACGAGCCCATTTTGCTCGCGCTGCCGGTGGATCACCCCGCCGCCGCGACCGACCCCATTGAACTGAAAGACTTCGCCAACACCGATTTTGTGTTTACGCCCCAGACGTTGGGCAGCGGTTACCACCAGCAATTGATCGACCTGTGCGAGGCGTCCGGATTTTATCCGCGAGTGGTCCAGGAAGCTGCACAGCTGCACACCCTGATCGGGCTGGTGGCGTGCGGGTTCGGTGTGGCACTGGTGCCGGATTCAATTGCCCGGTCAATGTCGAGTGACAAGGTGGTGTTTCGCTCCATCAAGCCTGTGCCAGCCATCGGGCTTTACCTGAATTGGAACACCGAAAACTCCTCGCCATTACTGTGCAACTTTCTCTCGATGCTGGACGCGTCGCTGTAACACTTTGCAAGCAATCCCGTGTGACGGCTGTCTAAATGTTTCCTGCGTTGACGGGCCTTCTGTTAAAACCCGTGCTTCGCCTCTGCTCTGGAACTTCGATGCTCTCTCGTTTTATGTCTCGCCTCGGTCTGCGCTGGTTTCCCCTGGTGTGCATGGCCGCCCTGGTCATCGGCTTGCCGGTAGGTTGTGCAGTGCTTGAACACAAGGAGCGCGAGCTGGTATTTCGCATCGAACCGGGCACCGCCAGTTGGTACAGCGGCCTGCCTGCTGACGTGCAGGAATTCGACCTGAAGCCGGCCAGCTTCAAGTCCGGGCAAACCTTGCATGGCTGGTGGTGGCCGGCGCAGCAAAAAGACGCCCCGGCAATCCTCTACCTACACGGCGTACGCTGGAACCTCACCGGGCAGCTGTTTCGCATTGAGCAATTGCGGGCATTGGGGTTCTCGGTGTTGGCCATCGACTATCGCGGCTTCGGTCAAAGCCAGGGCGACCTGCCCTCGGAAACCACCGTGTACGAAGACGCACGCATCGCTTGGGAACGCTTCCAGGTGCTGCAACCGGACCCGGCCAAACGCCTGATCTACGGTCACTCCCTGGGTGGCGCAGTGGCCATTGACCTGGCGGCAGAACTTGGCAAGAAGGCAGCCGCCGATCATGTACCGGCGCCCGTGCGCGGGCTGGTCATCGAGTCCACTTTTACCTCCCTGGCCGATGTCGCCACGGCGGTCGCCAACACCTCGTTACCGGTACGTTGGTTGTTGTCGCAGAAGTTTGATTCCATCGACAAGATCGCCGATATCCACATGCCGCTACTGGTGGTCCACGGCCTTGACGACCGCTATGTGCCACCGCGTTTCAGTGAGCAATTGTTTGAAGCTGCGCAGGAACCCAAGCGGCTGCTGTTGGTGCCTGGCGCCAGCCACAACAACAGCATGAGCCTGGCGGGGCGCACGTATCGGCAAGCCCTGGATAGCCTGATGCAATCGAAGATGCCTGCGCAGGTGGCCGGACCTTCCACAACACGCCCAGGCAACTCGTGATGATGTATTTCGGCACCGGGTTTGCCGGTGCCTGTCAAGCGTAAGGCCTGCCCATACTGGCCCAAAGCGTGGGTTGATCAAATATTAACCGCAGGTTAAATCGCCATACCTGTCGGGCTCAGGGGAAGTTATCCACAGAGATACCCACGGTTTTCGTGGACAACTCTTTTTAATTTTTTACGATTTCCTTATTCAGGGAAGCTACCCGGCAGCAAAATTTCGCGTGTCACCTTGCGAATATCGTTATAGCCACACAACGCCATCGACACGTCCAGTTCACGGGCAATGATATCGAGGGCTTTAGTCACCCCCGCCTCACCCATGGCACCCAGGCCGTACAAATGCGGGCGGCCAATCATCGTGCCCTTGGCACCCAGTGCCATCGCTTTGAGCACGTCCTGGCCGGAACGAATACCGCCATCAAGCCACACCTCAATTCGCTGCCCCACGGCTTCAACGATGGCCGGCAGTTGGCTGATGCTGGAAGGCGCACCATCAAGCTGGCGCCCGCCATGGTTGCTGACCACCAGCGCGTCCGCCCCGGAATCCGCCGCAAGCCGTGCATCCTCCACATCCAGAATGCCCTTGATGATCAGCTTGCCGCCCCAGCACCGCTTGATCCATTCCACATCCGCCCAGCTCAGCCGTGGGTCGAATTGCTGGGCGGTCCAGGACGACAGGGAACTCATGTCCGCCACGCCCTTCACATGGCCGACGATATTGCCAAAACCGTGGCGCTTGGTGCCGAGCATGCCCTTGACCCAGCGCGGTTTGGTCATCATGTTCAGCACATTTGGCAGGGTCAGCTTGGGTGGCGCCGACAGGCCGTTGACGAGGTCTTTGTGGCGTTGCCCGAGGATTTGCAGGTCCAGGGTCAGCACCAGCGCATCCACGCCGGCAGCCTTGGCGCGCTCGATCAACTGTTCGATAAAGGCGCGGTCGCGCATCACGTACAACTGGAACCAGAACGGCTGGCCGACGTGCTCGGCGATGTCTTCCAGCGAACAAATACTCATGGTCGACAAGGTGTAGCGCAGGCCAAAAGCAGCGGCGGCGCGGGCCGTCAGAATTTCCCCATCGGCGTGCTGCATGCCGGCCAGGCCGGTGGGTGCGAGGGCGACCGGCATTGCCATGTCCTGGCCGATCATGCTGGCGCGGATAGAGCGCTCATCAATATTGCGTGCCACCCGCTGGCGGAATTTGATCTGCGCAAAATCCGCTTCATTGGCCCGATACGTGCTCTCGGTCCAGGAGCCGGAATCGGCGTAGTCGTAGAACATTCGCGGCACACGTTTTTGTGCCAGCTTGCGCAAGTCTTCGATGGTTGTGATCAGCGTCATCTAAGTTACCTCTGCCTGAACCGAGCGCAGAGAGTAACCGCCCGTCGCCCTCACAACCACTGCCCGATTGCGTTTGCGACGCCATCTGAGTAATCTCGCACAAACCCGCAAAAACGAGCAAAAACATGCACGACACTCACCTGGCTATCGACCTGCCCTCGTTGCGCAAACAAAAAATTCTGTTGCTGCTGGAGCGTGATGGCAAAGTCACGGCCTCGGAGTTGGTGGAGCATTTCGCCGTGTCCCAGGACACCATCCGCCGCGACCTCGGTGAACTCGCCTCGGCCGGCCTACTGCAACGCGTGCATGGCGGCGCCTTGCCCCGGCCCAAAGACACCGGCAAGGACTTCTTCACCCGCGTTGGCGAAACCAGCGAGATTAAACGGCACCTGGCCCGGCTCGCGGCCAATCGCGTGGAAGACGGCCAGATCGTGATGTTCGATTCCGGCAGTACCACGCTGCACATCGCGCAATCCCTGCCGCGATCTATCAAGCTGACGGCGGTCACCCACTCGCCGATGATCGCCATCGCTCTGGCCGATCACCCTAACGTGACGGTGATTCTTGCCGGTGGCCAAATCAACCCGGCAACCATGTCCGCCAGCGGGCACGAGGCGTTGCGATTGATTCAGAGCATCAAGGCCGACGTGCTGTTCACCGGCGTGTGCGCCGTGCACCCGCAGGTCGGCATCAGCTCGCTGCATTTTGAAGAAGTGGCAATCAAGCAAGCCATGCTCGACAGCGCCTCCCACGTGGTGGCGGTGACGTTGGCCGACAAGTTGGGCGCTGTGGAACCGTTCGTGGTCGCTCCGTGCAACCGCATCCACACGCTGATTACCGAATGGCACCTGCCCTCGGGCGGTGTCGAGGCTTATGAGCGTCTGGGGCTGGAAGTGGTGCAGGTGGATGCCTGATTAAGCCGCTGTTGCAAGGGAGCGAACGCCCTTGCTCAGCCCTTCAGAACAACACCGCCGTACATCACTCACTTAACTTGCGTTCATTCTCCGCAGACTGCCGCTTGATCTCGTCCGTTTGCCGCTGCTGGTCTTTGATGGAGGTAGGCGTGATGACTTTGTCGACGGTTTCCGTCTGCGGGTCGGGGCGCTCCAGGGAACGGTCTTCGACGTCGGCGCGACCGCCTTTTTGCGCTTGCTCGGAGCTGATCGGATCGGGAATTTTATCGCCTTGTTTTTGGCTGCCCATGAGAAATATCTCCTGCTTAAGTGAAAAGAATCCTACTGCAGCAGAGCCCTGGTCTCTTCGATAGTTCAAGGAAATTACGCCAGTCATCAGCGGCAAAAATAAGCACAAATTAATTTAAACCTTTTGCAATGGTGCCCGCTCAACAGTCAGGTAACGGCATAGCGCCAACCTTCTGGAGAAGCATCATGAATCACCTGCTGATGAAACAAATGGGCCTCACGTTCATGTTGGTCGCGGGCTCGATTTCCGCTGCCATCGCAGCGACCTCCAATGACTTTGTGGATGACGCCGCCCAGGGCGGCATCACCGAAGTCGAAGCTGGCAAACTGGCTTTGGAAAAGAGCGGCGCCGCTGACGTCAAGGCGTTCGCGCAACACATGATCACCGACCATACCAAGGCCAACCAGGAGTTGACCGCACTGGCGCAAAAGCTCGACATCAAGGTGCCGGACGAGGCCACCCTGACTGATAAAGCGAAAAAAATGATCCTGGAAATTCGCGATGAATCCTTCGACAAGGCCTACGCCAACAACCAGGTAGATGCCCACGAAAAAACCGTGGAGCTGTTCAAGAAAGAAGCGGCCTCTTCAGACAATGCCGAACTTAAAGCCTTCGCCGAGAAAACCCTGCCAACCCTTGAAGCCCACCTGAAAATGGCTAAAGAGCTGCAATCGCAACACGCCCAGTAATCGATTTTCCACTCAGGAGACACTCGACCATGAGTTCACAACTGCACGGCAAGAAGATTCTGATCATCACTGCAAACACCGGCATTGAGCGTGACGAACTGCTCAAACCGCTCGAAGCCCTGCGCGGTTTTGGCGCCACGCTCACCCACGGTTCCAGCAAAGGCGGCAGCACCCAGACCTTTCTCCAGGACACCGAGAAAGACCAGACGGTTGAATCCGATGCCAAATTGGCCGACCTGAACGGCAGCGATTTTGACGCGCTGGTGATTCCTGGCGGCACGGTGAACGCCGACACTCTGCGTCAGGATGCGGATGCCCTGCGACTGATCAACGATTTCGTCAAAGCCGGCAAAACCGTGGCAGCGATCTGCCATGGCCCTTGGGCACTGATTGACGCTGGGGTCATCGAAGGCAAGACGCTGACTTCATACAAAAGCGTGCGCACTGACTTGGTCAACGCTGGCGCAGCCGATTGGGTCGATGCCGAGGTCAAGGAGTGCCCCGCCAATGGCTGGACCCTGATCACCTCACGCACACCCGATGACCTGCCAGCGTTCAACCAGGCAATCGCCAGGGCTGTTGCGGGCTAAAACCCGTTGGTGGATATGCAAACAGGCGCCCTGAGGCGCCTGTTTGTTTTTCTATTCTTTCTCAGCTTTTGTCGTTCTCCATAACGGCAGCTGCACGATTGACACCCTTGGGCCCGATAAACCCCCACAGAATCAGGCCCAGCAGCGGCATGAAAATAAGCACTACCAGCCATAGCCCCTTGGACTCCCAGCCTGTTCCACTGCGCAACACACTGTTGATCGCCCACAGTTCCAACAGCACCAGAATCACTGCCAAACCCATCCAGACATATTGTATTTGCATGATTCACCTCCTGAGGTCGTATGCGTTAGGTCAAGAAAAACGCGCGAGGGTTCATTAAAACTGCAACCAGCCGCTCACGCCCAACGGTTGCAGCACACTCTGCGCAACGTTCTAGACTCAACTCAAAGCCATCCCTCACACCACGGAGGCCAGGATGACCGAGCACATCATCCACTTTCACTGCCAGATCGATCAGGGCACGACCGAGCGCTTTCGCGACTGTTGCCTGGGCGCCATCGAGGAAGGCGCCAGTTCCCTTTTGCTGAACCTGTCCACTACGGGCGGCAGCACCAATTTTGGCTTTACCCTCTACACCTTCCTCAAATCGCTGCCGGTGCCGCTGTGCGCGATTAACGCCGGCAATATCGAGTCCATGGGCATCATCATGTTCCTCGCGGCGAGCCGCCGAATCACTACACCCCATTCGCGTTTCCTGATCCACCCGATGAACTGGTACTTCAGCCAAAGCTCGGTAGACCACCAGCGCCTGCGCGAATACCTGTCGAGCCTGGACAACGACCTGGCGCGCTACGTGAAAATCTACGAGCTGGAAACGGCCACCGCGGACACCCAACTGGATATTTTCAAATGCCTGTCGGCGGAAGAAAAAGTCATCGCCGCCCATGAGTCGCTGGCGTACGGGATTGCCCATGAGGTGAAGCAAATCGTGTTTGCCGATGACGTCAAGCACTGGAAGGTTGGCGGCGGCTAAGCGTTGTTTAATGCAAGTAAGCCTGCATCGCGACCATGCAAGCTGCACGACAAACAGCGCGTCACCCTCCGCTAACTGGCTGATTCAATTGCCAATAATTATTTTGTTCAACTTGGTACAACTCCTGCAAAAGACCTCAATACGAGGCGGGCATTTCGACCCGCCCGCTTGCTATCCGTGAGGTTTCACCCATGAACGCCATTGACCTTTTGAAGGCCGATCACGAACGCGTCAAAGCCCTGTTGACCCAACTGAGTGAGTCCACCGAGCGCGGGGTAAAAAAACGTACCGAACTGCTGGCCAAGCTGGAAATGGAAATAAGCCTGCACACCAGGCTTGAAGAGGAAATTCTCTACCCTGCCTTTCGTAAGGCAGGTGGCAAAGACCAGGAAATCATGTACCACGAAGCCAAGGAAGAGCACCGCACTGTCGACTCGCTGGTATTGCCCGATTTGAAGCAGACCTCGCCGTCCACCACCGAATTTTCCGGGCGGGTGAAAGTCGTCAAGGAGTTGCTGGAACACCATATCGAAGAAGAGGAAACCGAGATGTTCCCCCAGGCGAAAAAGCTCCTGGGCAAGGCTGTGCTGGAAGAGCTGGGCGCAGAGATGGAGGCAATGAAAGCCACCTACAAGAAAACCATGGCCGCCAAGCCAATGGCTGCGTGAGGTTGCCATTCGTCGCATGCCGACGAACTTTTTCAAACTTTGGTTTCGTTCAGGTATTCCCAATTAAGCGACACCATTGATTCGCTCATCATTGAGGGTTTTGAAAATGGCTAATAGTGGAAAAACCACCCCGGGCGCTGGCCAAAAAGACCAGCACGACACTCCACAAACCACTCGTAAAAGCGGCGGTCAGGGTTCCGGCGGCAACTTTGCCAATGACCGTGAAAAGGCTTCGGAAGCTGGCAAAAAAGGCGGCGCGCATAGCTCCGGCGGCAGCAGCAAGAAGTCTTGATTGAGGCGTCACCGAAGCCCGGCCTGCTCCGGGCTTCGGTTCTGCTCAAGGCATCATAATTGCCAAAAGGGATTGCGTCATGAAGACCAGAAATTCCCAGCGGTTGGTGTTAATCGTCAGCCTCGCCACATTGCTTGGCTCCCCCGCATTCGCCGCCTTCGGTGATAACACCGCACCCGAAACGCCAGCCGTGAGCGGTAATAGCGCCCCAGGTTCGGCACTGCCTCCCGGCACCTACCCCAGCAGCCCGTCCGGCTCTAACGACAGCGCAGGCGACAGGAACGCCGAGCCGTCGAAAACCGACAAGGCGGCACCGCCGAAGAGCCCGTCGACCAAACACTCCGGCAGCAAGAAAAACACTCAGAAAGCGCCTCGTACTGGAAGCTGAAAACCAGGCTCGCGGTCAGGGTCGGTCGACTCCCGTGGAAAGGCTGTCAATGGCCAACTCGCGCTCTATCTGCTCGATGCTTGGCAGGCTGGTCTGCAGTTCTGCGGGAAGTGATTCCACCAACTGGTACTCGGCGATGCCCATGGGACGCGAGCTATCGCGAAGCGCGTATTCAGCCACTACTTTGTTTTTGCTCTTGCACAAGAGCAGCCCGATAGTCGGAATGTCTTGTGGGTGCTTGAGTTGGGCATCCACAGCGGTGAGGTAAAAACCCAGCTGCCCCAAGTGCTCCGGCTTGAATTTTCCCGCCTTGAGTTCAATCACCACATAGCAGCGCAGCTTGAGGTGATAAAACAGCAGATCAACGAAGAACTCTTCGCCGCCCACATCCAACAGTACCTGGCGCCCGACGAAGGCAAAACCGGCGCCCAGTTCCAGCAGGAAATCGGTAACGTGCTGCACCAGGGCATTTTCAATCTCACGCTCCTGTGCATCAAGGGTCAGCCCGAGGAAGTCGAAGCGATAGGGATCCTTGAGGGACTCACGGGCCAGGTCGGATTGAGGTTTGGGCAAAAGGCATTCGAAGTTGCTGATCGCGTTACCGCTGCGCTCCAGCAGCCGACTTTCGATCTGCATCACCAGGACGTTGCGCGACCAGCTGTGTTCAATGGCCTGGGCTGCGTACCAACGGCGGGGTTCGGGTCCGGGAAGCTTGTCCAGGAGTATCAGATTGTGGCCCCACGGTAATTGTGCAGCAGCCTGTTGCACAAATTCCGAATCAGGCCACGCCTCTGCAAATGCACGCATGTACTTGAGGTTGCGCGGCGAAAACCCCTTCATGTCTGGAAAGGCTGAACGCAAGTCCTGCGCCAGGCGCTCAATAACCTTGGCTCCCCAACCCTGCTGCTCCTGCCTGGTCAAAATGTCGTAGCCAATCTGCCAGTAAAGCAACACCAGCTCGCAATTTACTGCCAGCGTGGCTCGTTGCTGGGCGGTGTGGATTCGGCCTTTGAGGTCGGCCAGCCAGTCACTGTATCCCTGCGGCGAAATGGCCAGGCTATCAGGGGTTTCATTCATTGCTTTCCCTCGTGGGTTTGGCGCGGGTTATCCGGCCTTACGGGCCATGGATGGTAGCGAGGGGAAACTCCGGCGCGGGCCAGCAGAATGCTTTCGATACAAAGTCTGCGGAACCGACCGTTGCATCATCCACCGCACCGGCGCCGTCCAGCAGACGGTTCAACGCGTGCCCCAACGTGCATGCTGTGGTCAAATAGGCCGGTCGCCTTCATGACTATTCCGAACTTATGAAAACCACCCTCTCCGACCACGACCAAGCCTCCACCGCAGACCGCATTCTGTTGCTGCTCAAGACCCGTGGACCGTTGAAAACCATGGACCTGGCAACGCTGCTGGACGTGACCTCCGAAGCGGCTCGCCAGCACATTCAGAAGTTGCAGTCGGCGCAGTTGATCGTCGGTGTATCGGCGCCAATCACCGGGGCCGGTCGGCCCTCGTTGAAGTGGACACTGACCGAGACCGCGCAAAGTAAATTCCCGGACTCTCACAGCGTACTGACGCTGCAGCTGATCGAGTCCATCGAAGGGTTGTTCGGTGCCGAAGGTGTCGAAAAGGTCATTTCCAGCATGGAGGCGACGCACAAGCAGGAGTACGTAGAGGCCTGCGCGGCAGCCTCGGCCTTGCAGGAAAAGGTGCAAGTGCTGGTGCAGATTCGCGAGCGTGCCGGGTATATGGCAGAGATGGAGCCATTGGATAACGGTTGGTTGCTGGTGGAAAACCACTGCCCGATTTGTGTGGCGGCTCGTAAATGCCAGGGCTTCTGCCGCTCGGAATTGCAGATTTTCCAGGCCGCGCTGGGGGATGACGTGGTGGTGGAACGCCGCGAACACCTGATTTCCGGAGACCGACGCTGCGCCTACAGCATCCAGCCCCGCACCTGAGTCCCTGTATCTGTAGGAGCTGTCGAGCCTTGGCGAGGCTGCGAAGGCGGCGGCATTGCCAATAAAGATGTCACCTGCTCCACCGCCATCGCAGCCTCGCCAAGGCTCGACAGCTCCCACATTTGATCGTTGTGATCGTTGGGTTGCAGTTCAGCCTCGCAGTGCCGAGGTCACACCCAGTTCAGGTTAAACAGCACAAAGGCCAGCACTGCCCAGATCGACAACGCCAGATGCGTGAGCTGCAAGCCCTCCTGGCGAATCCAGTAACCAAACCACAAACCGCCCAGCAGCATCGCGAACACAAACGCCGAGAACGCGCTCAACGCCATGTTGAGCCAAGGCCGCGCCGCCAGCAGCCCGTCACCGAGGATCAATTGGTAGCTGCCAGTCCAGGCCGCCAGCGCCGCGACTATCTGCAGCGCCAGCACCATTAGCAGCGCGAATTGGTGCAGCCGTGGAGAACGCACCGCGCGTATCAGCAAGGGAATGTCGATAGCCGGACTTTGGCGCAAAGGCTCCATGGCCATCGTCGCACCTACCGCGCCTACCGAACTGCGAAACGCCTGTGCGTTGTTGATCACAGCCAGGCTCAGCCAAACACTCAAGCCCACAGCTTGGGTCGACAGAAATAAGCCTGTCGCATTGCCCGGCAGAAACGCCTCCACACTCATCCAAACCTCCTTATTCGCTGAAAGGGCAAAACAGGTTTCGGCCTATAGCCAACAACCGGCCTGGATAATACGGTGGAGGGATTTAATTAAACAAGGTAATCATTGCTTAATGTAGCTTTCGGGCCGGCATCCGACGCCGAAGCTGCGGGTGATTAGGCACTGGCGCGGGCTTGCGGCCCAAGCGTTAATCAGCGCGTTTGCTCACGATCAAATTGCTGGCGGGATTGACGAAACTCATCAGCGTTTTCCACCACCCAGGTCCACAGCGGAATCATGTGCACCAGCAATTGCCTGCCCAGGCCAGACAGCTCGTATTCGACCTTGGGCGGCACTTCATGAAAGTCATGGCGCAGCACCAGGCCGTCGCGCTCCAGCGAACGCAGGGTGCGGGTGAGCATGCGCTGGGTGACGCCCTGCATGCGCCGGCCAATCTCGGCATGGCGCAGGCGGCCGTTAACTCCCAACTGATGCACGATGCCCAACGACCAGCGGTTTCCCGCGTGGGTCAGCACTTGCCGTTTGAGCCCGTCGTCATCGGCGCTAAGGGCGTCGCAGGCGGCCTGTGAGCGCCTGATGATCTCGTCGTTATCCACGTGGTGCTCCCGGTATCACTGGTGTGCCTTCTTATGTGCGGTTGGTAATTCTGCAAGCATGGCATGACTTTTAACCGAACGGAGAACCCCATGATTTCTTCCATCCTCGTACTGGGCGCCGGCGAACTCGGCCTGGCCGTGCTGCGCGAAGTCGCGCGCATGGCCGCGCCGCGCAACGTGCAGGTCACGGTGTTGCTGCGCCCCGCCACGCTGCATTCCACGGCGCCGGACAAGCAACGCGAACTCGCTGAACTGCGTGGCCTGGGCGTTGAGCTGTTGGCCGGCGACCTGGTGAGCGATTCGCAGTCGGAGCTCGCCGCGCTGTTCGCGCCGTTTGATACGGTGATCAGTTGCATCGGTTTCGCGGCAGGACCTGGCACCCAGCGCAAACTCACCGGCGCGGTCATCGAGGCCGGTGTGAAGCGCTACGTGCCGTGGCAGTTTGGTGTGGATTACGACGTGATCGGTCGTGGCAGCTCGCAGAATCTGTTCGACGAACAACTCGACGTACGTGACCTGCTGCGTGCCCAGCAAGGCACGCAGTGGATCATCATCTCCACCGGTATGTTCACCAGTTTCCTGTTCGAGCCGTCTTTCGGTGTGGTGGACCTGGCGCAGAACACCGTGCACGCCCTGGGCGACTGGGACACTGCGGTCACGGTCACCACGCCCGAAGACATCGGGCTGCTGACCGCGCGGATTGTGTTCAGCGAGCCACCTATCGCCAACCAGGTGGTGTACACCGCTGGCGATACCCTGACCTACGGCGAGCTGGCGGATACCGTTGATGCAGTGCTCGGGCGCACGGTAAAACGCGAGCCATGGTCAGTCCCTGCCTTGCAGGCAGACCTGGCGCAAGCACCCGAAGACCTCCTCAAGAAGTACCGCGTGGTGTTTGCCCAGGGCAACGGTGTGGCCTGGGACCCTGCCGGCACCTTCAACGTTCAGCAGCAGATTGAAGTCACCAGCGTTGCCGACTGGATCGACGCCAACCTCAAGGCACCGGTAACCAGCGACTGAACCCACCCTTGCCGGCCAGGGGGCACCAGGCGAAGTCCCACGGCACTGGCGGCAGCACGTGCTGGTCGGCGGTGCCGTGCGGCGCTTGCTTCCAGTCGAACACATTGACCGGCGAACCTTGCCAGGCCAGGACCACGCCCTGGGCCTGGCTTTCGTCGCTATTCACCCAGCGCGCAGCGGCAGCCGTCATGAACACCTCAATGGGCTCTTCGTCGATCTGCCCGCGATAAGGCGAAGCCAACAGCCAGCGGCACACGCTCAGGTGGTACGTCCAGTTCAACGGCGGACGGTTGCGGTAAGCCCAGGTCATAAAGCTGCGAAACAGGTTCAAGCCATCCGGTGGGTCGAGCTTGAGCAATCCCGGACAGATATCAAACAGGGTGTGCCAGTAAGGCAGCAACCGCGCATCCAAATGCACGAAACATCTTGAGTTACTTGGGTAGTCGGTAACAGGCAGCAACAATTCGCCGCGCGGCGGGCGACGAGAAGCCGTAACCAGGCGGGCCACGCCTGAAGGCAGTCGATAACTCATGAAACGCACTCACACTCATGACGATGGAAAGCCTCTTGGCAAGAGGCAAGCTTTGATGCACGTCAGAAGGCAGGGGAAGCGCGAGGGTTGGCCGAGGGCCAGGAATAGCGCGGAGGCGCCTTGTTACGTTGTTCATGGGCCGGACGCGGTTTCTGCCCGACACCCAGCAACCAGGCCAGGCACAGCAGGTAAACGATGGCCAGGGTCACGGCAGAGCACACCGGGCAGGCGAAGAAGTTCGACCAACTGCTGGCCGATGAACGGCCAAGGCCTGCATCCGTGACGGGCGCCTTGTTGCCCAGGGTCGAGCAGAACTGCCCGCCGAGGCCATTGAGCTCTTCACCCATCATCTGCCCATGGCCCAAACCGCAGACGAACACATTGAACAGGACGCAAAAATACAAGGTCCAGGCAATGAGTGAACGGTCCGGGCGGGTCAGTTTCATGGCGGAGACTTTAACACCGAACATCCTGCGGGAAGTAGGCCTTGCGTAGGAGCTGTCGAGCTCCAGCGAGGCTGCGATAGCGGTGGGTCAGGCACATAAACGTTGGCTGGGCCAACGCCATCGCAGCCTCGCTCACGCTCGACAGCTCCTACGTGGATCGTGGGCCTGTGGCAGAACGTCGCAGATTACGTAGAGCGGCCGGGGTTGGTAGAATGGCGCGCCCTCCCCGTTCACCCCTTTTCAAAGCCTGATTTACAGTTTCGTGGGAGCCAGGCGTTTCACAGGATGCACAGCAGATGAGTACGTTATTCACCCGCCGCAAAGTCCTTACCGGCATGGGCCTGCTTGGGCTGGGCCTACTGAGCGGCTGTGATACCAGCCCCAAACTGAACTTCAAGTACGGCAAGGATCTGAGCGACAAGATCATGGGCCGCACCTTCAGGCTCAAGAACACCGAGGGTGAATCCGTCACCCTGAGCTCCTACCGCGGCTTGATGCCGGTGGTGTTCTTTGGCTTCGCCCAGTGCCCAGCCGTGTGCCCGACGACCCTGGCGCGGATGGCCCAGGCCAAAAAAATGATGGGCCGCGACGGCAAAATCATGCAGGTGATCTTCATCACCCTCGACCCCGAACGCGACACCCCCGAAGTGCTCGACGCCTACGTCAAAGCCTTCGACCCGAGCTTCCAGGCGCTGTACGGCACCCCGGAAGAAATCGCCGTGGCCGCCAAGGAATTCGGAATCTTTTATGAAAAGATCCCGACCGGCGACAGCTACACCCTGTCCCACACCGCCACCAGCTTTGTGTTCGACACCCGTGGCAACCTGCGCCTGGGCCTGTCCGCATCGCTTAATGCCAAAGAGTGCGCAGAAGACCTGCTCACCGTGATGGAGGTCTGCTAATGACTGCCGTTCAACACTTCAAGCGCATCGTGTTCGGGCTATCCCTGCTCGGTCTCGCGGCCCACGCCAGCGCGCAAGTCCAGGTCACCGACGCGTGGGTACGCGCCACGGTACCGGGGCAGCCTTCCAGCGGCGCGTTCATGACCGTCACCGCCGACAGCGACAGCAAGTTGCTGAGCGTGGCAACCCCGGTCGCCAAGATTGTGCAGATCCATGAAATGAGCATGAAGGATGACGTCATGCGCATGGGCGAGGTGCCTTCGGTGGCATTGCCGGCGGGCAAGGCGGTGAAGCTCGACCCTGAGGGTTACCACGTGATGCTGATCAACCTGACCGGCCAGATCAAGGAAGGCGACCAAGTGCCGCTGACCCTCACCGTGGAAAACGCCAAGGGCGAAAAACAGTCGATCGAAATCAATGCTCCGGCGCGCGCATTGAACGCCATGGACCACAGCATGATGCATTGATCCAACCGCCCTGTGGCCATAGAGCCGTTGCCACAGGGCGCTCCCCGCTCCATATCTGAAACATCTTCAATCAACACTTTCTATATATTTTCAATCTGCAAAACAACTCGTTAGCCTGCGCAAGCCGGATGCGTCTCCCTGTCGCCGTCCAGCCAAATAACTCTAAAAAAACAAGCAGACAACGGGAATAATAATGAGCAAATCCCCAATTGCCCTGGGCCTGACTTCGGCCACCCTCGGTTTGACCCTGGCCTTCCCTACTTTCGCTGAAGCTGACTTTTTTGAAGACAGCAAGGCCGACCTTGAATTTCGCAACTTCTACTTCAACAGTGATTTCCGCCAGGACGGTGCCAAGCAGTCCAAGCGCGACGAATGGGCCCAAGGGCTGATTCTCAACTACCAGTCGGGCTTTACCGATGGCTTGGTGGGTTTCGGCCTGGATGCCACCGGCCTGCTGGGGTTGAAACTGGACTCGGGCCCAGACCGGCAAAACTCCGGCCTGCTGCCGGTAGGCAACGACCGCGCGCCGGACAATTACAGCCGCCTGGGCGCCGCCGCCAAGGTCAGGATTTCCAAAAGCGTGCTGAAAGTCGGCACCTTGATGCCCAAGCTGCCCACCGTATTGCCCAACGATGGCCGCCTGTTGCCACAGACCTTCCGAGGCACTCAGCTGACCAGTCAGGAAATCAATAACCTGAAGTTCGACGCCGGCCGCCTGACCAGCAACACCCTGCGCAATGCCAGCGGCCACGAAGACATCGAAGTCGCCGGCAAAGGCATCAAGGGCGCCGTGCCCAGCGACAAATTCGACTTCGCCAGCGCCAGCTACAAGTGGAGCAAAAACCTCGTCACCGGCTACCACTACGCCAACCTCGAGAACAACTACAAGCAGCACATTTTCAACGTGGTCCACACCTTTCCGATTGGCAAGTCCCAATCATTCAAGACCGACCTGCGCTACGCCGACTCCAGCAACGAGGGCAACAGCAACGTCGACAACCAGGCATACGGCGCGCGGTTCACCTACAGCATCGGCGGCCACTCCTTCGGCGGGGCTTATCAGCGCATGAAGGGCCTCACGGGCTTTCCGCACCTGGATGGCACCGATTCCTTCCTGGTCAACTACGTGATGATGTCGCCGGACTTCGCCAACCCCGAGGAGAAATCCTGGCAGGCCCGCTATGACTACAACTTCGCCGCGCTGGGCATCCCGGGGCTGACCTTCATGACCCGCTACCTCAAGGGTGACAACTTCATGCGCGCCGGTGGCGTGGAAGGCACCGAGTGGGAGCGCAACACCGATATCGGCTACGTGTTCCAGAGCGGCGCGCTGAAGAACCTCGGCGTGAAATGGCGCAACGGCACCTATCGCAGCAACGGCAGTGGCAACGACATCGACCAGAACCGTTTCATCGTCAGCTACACCCTTCCCTTGCTGTAAGCCCTTGCACCATCGGTAAAAAGCACCCACGAATAAAAAAGCGGAGCGTTGTTTATGAACACCAAGAAAAGCCTGATCCACCTGGCAGTGGCCTTCGCCCTGTTCAGCAGTTACGGCGCCTATGCCGCCGACACCGGCGAACTGCCGTGCAAAACCACCGAGCAATGTGCGGCGCAGGCCGCGAAAGTCGGCGCCACGCCTGACTCTTCGCAAACGTCGCGCAAGGCCAAGGGCGACCCGACCCAGACCCAGTTCGCCTGGCTGAACCGCATCAACAAAGCCTCTATCGTAATGCTCACCGAAGAAGGCATCGTCAAGCCAGACATGGGCAAAAAGATCGCCGGCGGCGTACGCTTCGCCATCGACCAGGCCGATCAGCCCGGTGGAAAACGCCCCAGCGACGTGCTGCAACTGGAAAAAATCATGACCGATAAAATCGGTCCCGAAGCCTCGCTGATCCATTCCGGGCGCAGCCGCCAGGACATGCTCGCGACCTTCCGCCTCGCCGCCTTGCGCTCCCAGGTGCTGGCCTACAGCGACGCGCTGAACGCCACTCGCCAACGCATCCTCGCCCTGGCAGACAAGAACGTCGATACCCTGGTGCCGGCCTACACCAACGGCGTGCAGGCCATGCCGATCAGCTATGCGCATTACTTGCTGGCGTTTGAAGCCGCGTTTGATCGTGACGGCCAGCGCATTCGCGAACTCTATACGCGGCTGAACCAGAGCCCGATGGGCACCGCCGTGCTGGCGAACTCCTCCTACCCGTTGAACCGCGAACGCCTGGCCGAGCTATTGGGCTTTGACGGGGTGCGCGAGAACTCCCTGGATTCCAGCCAGGTGTCCACCTACGACATCCCGATTGAAGCGGCCAACCTGGCGTCGTCCTCGGCGATTCGCATCGGCGCGATGATTGGCGATATCCATACCCAGTACCATCAGATCCGCCCATGGCTGCTGCTGGACGAAGGGTCCACCTATACCAGCAGCGCGATGCCGCAGAAGCGTAATCCGGGGCTGTTGATGCGTACCCGGGAATCAGCGTCGGACGTGGTAGGCCTGGCGCAGACCGTCACCCTGCGGGCGCATAACGTCACCACCGGCATGACCGACTACAAATTTGCGTTTGATTCGCTGGGGCTGTTCCGCTCCACCGGCCAGATGTTCCAGAGCATGGATGCGGTGCTCGACGCGCTGCAAATTAACCCGCAGCGGGCGCTGGAAGAACTGGAGTCGGAGTGGACCACGTCGATGGAACTGGCCGATACGCTGGAGCGGCAGTTCAAGGTGCCGTTCCGCATTGGCCACAGTTTTGCGTCGCTGATCGTCACTGAAGCGCGGGACAACGGCACCACGCCGAAAACCTTCCCTTACGCCGATGCGCAGAAGCTGTATCGCCAGGCGGCGGACAAGTACAAGTGGACGCCGAATACCTTGCCGCTGGATGAAGCGGGATTCCGTGCGGCGCTGTCGCCGACCAACATGGTCAAGACCCGCAAAGGCACTGGTGGGCCGCAGCCGGAAGAGGTCAAGCGGATGCTGGCCGAAGCGCGCAAGGCACTGGATAACGATCAGAAATGGCTGGCGGAGCGTCGGGTAAAACTGGTGACGGCGGAGAACAACCTGGATAAAGCCTTCAACAAACTGGCGAACTCCAAGGACTGAAGCCCACGCTAAATATGGGCCTGAGTGGTAGAAGCAAAAGCAAATACAAAAGCCAAGGCGGTCCAGTGTGGGAGCGGGCTTGCTCGCGAAGGGTGTGTCAGCCAATACATGTGCCGACTGACACTGCGCCTTCGCGAGCAAGCCCGCTCCCACATTTTCACCTGCGTTGCCGGTTAGACCGCGCAGGGTTTCACAGCCGCCGTCAGTTCCAGCTCAAGCATCCCGTTACCGGGCAACCCCGCGACTCCTAACGCCGAGCGCGCATGCCGGCCGTGTTCGCCAAACAGTTCGATGAGCAATTGCGAAGCGCCATCCACGACCTTGGAGAATCCCTGAAAACCTTCACCGCCATACACAAACCCGCGAACGAAAAGAATGCGTCCGACGTTCTCCAGCCCTACCGCCTGGTCCAGCACACTCAAGGCGCGCAACACGCAGGTCTGGCCCGCATCAATAATCAACTGCTGCGACGTCTGGTCAGTCACCGGCCCGGTTATCACGCTGTCACCCTGGCGGCACACTTGCCCGCTGACGTAAGCCACACCGCCGTGAATCACCACCGGCACGTAGTCACCCTTGGGGCTCGGCGCATCCGGCAGTTCAAGCCCAAGTGCCTTCAACTTTTCACGAATACTCATGCCGGCTCCTCGGCAAACTCTACGTGCCCGCCCAGCCAGCAACCCGCAACCTGCCCGGCTTCATCGCGACGAAAGCGCAGGGATATTTGCGAAGGTCGGCCCATGGCGCGGCCCTGGCGGATGTGCACGGCACGGTCGTCTGCCGTGACCAGACCGTTCTCCAGCAAGCCAAACGCCAGCGCAGCAGCCGCAATGCCGGTGGCCGCGTCTTCGGGGTAGCCCGAGGACTTGGGGAATTGCCGAGCGTCGAACTGCCGGCCTTCCAGGTCGGACGGTGCGTACGGGTACAACCCGGTAGAGCCGATGCGTTCACACAGTTGTTCCATGCGCCGGTAGTCGGGCTTCAAGCTGTCCAGCACGGCCACGCTTTTCAGGGCGATCAGGGTTTTCACCCGGCTGGTGCAGGCGTTCTGGATCGGCAGTGGGGCCAGCTCGTTGGAGGTGATACCGAGTACCGACAGAATTTCGGCCTCGACTTCAGCGTTATTCAAGGCCTCGACCTGGCCTTTGGGCTGGCTGATTTCGACCTGAATATCCGGCGTTCCTGTGGCCGTTATCCGCGCTTCGACGCGCCCGCTCAGGGTCCACAATGCCAGGCGATCCTTGTGCAGCATGCCTAGGCGGTCCAGCAGCCAAACCGCGCCGACGGTGGCGTGGCCGCACATTTCCATCTCGTGGTTGGGCACCCAGAAACGCAAGGCGAAATCAAACTCGCTGCCAGCCGGGGCCGAGAAAACGAAGCCACATTCATGGCCATAGGCGCGGGCCACTTGCTGCATGTCGGCATCGCTCATGCCATCGGCCAGGGCCACAGTCGGAGCCGGATTGCCGCCACGGGAGGTGGCGGGAAAAACATTGACCAGGTGAACCTCGGGCGTCATTTCGCCTCTCCCTGAAGGGTGGAAACAGTCGGCGCCACGGCGTCGACGATGGAGTTGGTATAGACCTGCTGCGGGTCGAGCGTGACCGGCTCGTTCTCGACAGCGTTCATAAAGTTGATGTTTTTCTGCACGCCGTCTTTGTCGATACGTGGCGTCGCCGGGTAGGACGGCAGTGAGGCCGTCCACGCGGCATTGAAGATCGCAGGATCGGTATGGGCAAAGTACGGGCGGACCGACTCGCGGGCCTTGTCCGGATCGCTGGCAATCAGGTGCTCGGCGCGCCACAGGGCGCGGACCATTTTCTCGGCGGTGGCTTTGTTATTGGCCAACCAGTCTTCGCGGGCGATCATCGCAGTAAACAGAAAACCGTCCAACGGTTTGTATTCGCCCTTGGCCAGGTCCATCAGCACAAAGCCGCCCTGCTGCTCGGCGGTAGTGATGGTTGGTGGCGACAGCGAGAAGCCGTTGATGCTGCCTTGGGAAAACGCCGCCAACATGTTCGGCGCACCGCCAATCGGCATGATGGTGAAGTCTTTGTCCGGGTTCAGGCCGGCGTCCTTGGCCAGGTAGCGCACCAGCATGTCGGTGGTGCTTCCAGGGCCGGTCACGCCGATCTTCAAGCCCTTGAGGGCCTGGGCCCGGGCGGCCAGGGATGAAGTAGCCGACACTCCCGCTTTCTGCGCTGAAGCGCCGTCAATCACTACGGTGCTGCCAAACTGCGTTTGCACGGCGGCAAACGCCTGCACGCTCTGGCCTTTGCTGCGGGCACGTACGGCCACTGCCGGGAGGCCGACATAGGCATCGGCGTCACGGCCGAGCACTGCGGTCAGCGCCGCCGAGCCACCCTTTTGAAAGACGATGACCTCGACGTTCAGGCCTTCGTCGGCGAAATAACCCTGCTTCTGCGCGACGTAGATCGGCACGTACAGGAAGCCTTCGCTGGGAAACGCCAGAGTGACTTTGGTGAGGTCCTGGGCGTGGGCGGCAGGCATGAATGAAGCGAGTAAAACACTGGCAATGAACAGGGGTTTGAACATGATCAAGCTCCACAACAAGAGGGTTAAACCGCGACTTCACGTTCCGCTTCGTTAGCCTTCCACGGCATCAACTTGCGCTCGGCCAGCTTCACCGCCGTGTTCAGGATCAATGCCAGGGCGATGATCCCCACCAGCGCGGCAAACACCCCCGCCGTGTCGAACTGCGAGGCCGCATCCGAGAGCAAGTAACCCAGGCCACGGTTGGCAGCGATGATCTCGCCCACCAGTGCACCGATCAGCGCGTAAGGCACCGACAAACGCAGGCCGGTGAACACCCAGGTAAAGGCCGACGGGATCACCACCATGGTCAGCAGGTCGCGCTCTTTGGCGCCCATCAGGCGCAGGATGGTCAATTGCTCGCGGGACACGTTGCGCACGCCGCTGTAGGTGTTGAGGAACACCAGGAAGAACACCACGGCGGCGGTCAGGATGACTTTCATCGGCAAACCGATGCCGAACCAGAGGATGAACAGCGGCGCCAGCGCGACTTTCGGCAGGCTGTAGAAGGCGGTTAGAAAGGGGTCGAGGATGTCGGCCAACAGCTTGGCGCGGCCAAGCACCAAACCGGCGATCAACCCTGCGAGGGAGCCGAAGAAGAAACCCAGCACGGCCTCCAAGGTGGTGATCCCGGCGTGGTAGAAAAACACCCCATTCATGAGGATCTTCCACAGGCTTTGCGCCACCGCCGAAGGCCGGCTGATGAAGAACTCCACGCCAAACCAGCGCGACACGCATTCCCAGAACACCAGCAGGAACACCAGGAACAACAAGCGATAAACCTGGATCATACGACCTCCAGCGAGTGAGCCAATGAAGCGGGGTCGGCGGCACCGGCCACGTCGGGCGCCAGGCGTTTCCACAGGGCGGCGCAGAGTTCCACGTAGCGTAGATCGGAGCGCAGTTGCACCAGGTTGCGTTCACCGCTGAGGGGGATGTCGAGCACATGGTCGATGGTGCCGGGGCGGCCGGCGAACACCACGCAGCGGTCTGCCAGGGCGATGGCTTCATCGACGTCGTGGGTGACGAACAGCACGGTCTTGTTCAGTTTTCGGCACAGGCGCAGCAGTTCGGTTTGCAGGGTCAAGCGCATCTGCGCGTCGAGGGCGCCGAAGGGTTCGTCCATCAGCAGCGTTTCCGGGTCGCTGGCCATCAAGCGCGCCATGGCCGCGCGTTTGCGCATGCCGCCAGAAAGCTGGTTGGGGTAGCTTTCGCCGAAACCGGTGAGGCCGACCAGGGCCATGAGTTCTTCCACCCGCGCATCAATCTGCGCCTTGGGCAAGCGACGGATTTGCAGGGGGACGGCGATGTTGCCAGCCACGGTGCGCCATGGCAGCAAGTGATCGGCCTGGGTCATGTAACCGACCCGAGTGTTGACGCCTTTGACCTCGGCGCCGTCGTAATGCACCTGGCCTTCGGTAGGGCCGAACAGCCCGGCGGTCATGTTGAGCAAGGTGGATTTACCGCAGCCCGATGGGCCAACCAGGGTGATGATCTCGCCCCGTTGAATCTCCAGTGACACATTGCGCACGGCCACAAATTGGCGACCCTCGACTTTGAAGCTTTTTTGCACCCCAGCGAAGCTGATAAAGGGTTTTGCACTCACCGCCCCTCCTCGTCCGGTACGCCGGACTTGTTTGTTGTTGATGGGGTGAGGATGAACGGATGACAAATTTGTGGCGCACGGGATCGGGCCGGATCATGCGCGGGATTGGGACATCGAATGCAGGGACTGCAACTGACGAAACCGGATCAACATGTAGGAGCTGGCTTGCCTGCGATAGCATCAACTGGGTGTATCAGTAAGACCAGGTCGCCTGCATCGCAGGCAAGCCAGCTCCCACCTTTGACCGAGTTGTTGCAGCTGACCCAGTGGTTACAGTTGATTGGGTGGTTAGAGGATCAGCCGCGCCGCCACTCATCCGGCGACACACCCAGCACCCGCCGAAACACATGGGCCAAGTGCGACGGGGATTCGTAGCCGACGTTGTTGGCTATCTCCAGCACCGACATCCGTGTGTGCCGCAACAACGTCTGCGCCCGCTCCAGTCGCAGGCGCTGGACATACGCCAACACTGTCTCCCCAGTGTGCAGAGCAAATAGCCGAGTCAGGTGCCGACGCGACATATGAAACGCCGCCGCAATCTCATCCAGCCCCGGCGCACGCTCCATGTTGCCCTCTACATACGCCTTGACGTCACGCACCAGCATGGCGCCGTGACGCTCGGTGGAAGAGCGTTACAGGCTCGGCTGGCTGAGGGAAATCGCCAGGCATTCGAGCAATAGCAAATGATCGGCCTGGGCTACCTGGCGGCGGCGGTCGATGTAGAGGTCGGGTTGGCTGAAGGCCTTTTTCGCCAGCAGCAAATGCTGCAGCGGCCCAGAGGTTTGCCAGATGCCCAGGGTGGGCACCCGCAACAGGCGATTGGCATCGCCAGCCAGGTCGCGCAAGGCGTAATGCATGTAGTCGGGGTCGACGTAGAACGCCACGTGGCCCTGGCTGGCGGTCAACGAGGAGGAGGAATGGCTGCACTGTGGCGGCACCAGCACGAACTGGCGATCGATCACAGAAGTGCTGCGCCCGCTCTCCTCATCCTTGAAACGCAACAAGCCGTGCTCGGGCACCATCAGCATGAAACCGTCATGGGCATGCGCCCCGGTTTCATAGGCGCCGTTGGAGTTGAAGACGCTGTAGATTTCGCGCATCGCCAGCACTGCCGGTGGTGGTGGGAGCGATGACACTAGCATGTTTGGTGCCAGCTGCCTCGGCTTCCGGTGGGAGCTGGCTTGCCTGCGATAGCATCAACCGGGTGTGCCTGAATCACCGAAGTGCCTGCATAGAAGGCAAGCCAGTTTCCACAAAGATCGCTTTGGTCTGGGCACAATTGCACTAACCCCACTGGTGCATTCGCACCCCACGCCGGCCACTTTCTCTGCACTATCCTGAACCCCAGGTGTCGTACTTTTCATACGACCTACCCCCGGAGAGACCATGAGCCAGGCCGTCCTAGCCAAAGAAACCAATCGCCGCCAACTGCAGCAGATCATTTCCGGATTGTCTGACGGCGTGATTCTCGCCGAGGTCGACCAGACCATTCTCTGGGCCAATGAAGCGGCGCTGGCAATGCACGGGGTCGAGACGGTCGAGGCGTTGGGCGCCAACACCCAGGAATACGCGGCGCGCTTCGCCTTGCGCTATCGCAACAACCACCCGCTGCTGCTGGAGAGCTACCCGCTGAGCCGAGTGGCAGACGGTGAAGAGTTCAGCGACGTGGTCGTCGAAGTCACGCCCACCAGTGATAAGGACAAGACCTGGGTGCACCGCCTGCGCAGCCTGGTGCTCAATGACTCCGCTGGCGAGCCGGAGCTGTTGGTGCTGATTTTGAGCGATGCCACCGAATGGGCCAGCGCCGAACAGCGCTTTGAAAAAACCTTTAATGCCAACCCGGCGCCCGCGGTGATTTGCCGTTTGAGCGACCTGCGTTACATCAAGGTCAACCAGGGTTTCCTGGAGATGACCGGCTATAACCGTGACCAGGTCATCGGCCGTTCGGTGTATGAACTGGACGTGCTGGAACAGGCTGAAAATCGCGAGCTGGCGATCCAGCGCCTGGGCGACGGCGCAACCATCCCGCAGATGCAAGCCGAACTGAGACTGCCCAAAGGCGGCAGCAAACTGGTGATCGTCGCCGGTCAGCCGTTGGACATGAACGAAGAAGACTGCATGTTGTTTTCCTTCACCGACCTGGAGCCGCGCCGCAAGGCCGAGACCGCGTTGCGCCAGAGCGAGGAGCGCTTCGCCAAATCCTTTCGCCTGACCCCGGTGCCCACCCTGGTGTGCAACGCCGCCAACCGCCAGGTGGTGGATATCAATGAAGCCTTCATGAACATCACTGGCTACACCAGTGAAGAACTGATCGGTAAGTCCATCGAAAATATCGACTTTATCGACAGCGCCCAGGCGAGCGCCCAGTTGTTTGCCACCCTGGAAAAAGCCGGTGCTCTTGAGGGCCTGGACTTGAAGGTTCGCAAGAAAGGCGACGAGGTAATCGACTGCGTACTGTCTGCCGACACCGTGATCATTCAGGACGTGCCCTGCTATCTGCTGGTGCTGATGAACATCACTGAACGCAAGCGCTCGGAGCTGGAATTGGTGGCGGCTATCGAGGAAGTGATGCAGGACGCCTCGTGGTTCAGCCAGACGCTGATTGAAAAACTGGCCAACGCCAAGAGCGTCAACAGCCCTAACCTGCCGAATATTTCGTTCACCGACCTCACCGCCCGTGAGCGCGACGTGCTCGGCCTGATCTGCGAAGGCCTGGCCGACAAGGAAATCGCCTCGCGCCTGAAACTGGCGCCCAATACCGTGCGCAACCACGTGGCCACGGTGTATTCCAAACTCAACGTGCACAGCCGCAGCGCCGCCATTGTGTGGGCCAGGGAACGCGGTTTGTTTGCTGGCGAGCTGCGGGTCAAAAGCAAGAAATAAGGTGCAAATGCACTAGTGCTGTCAGTGCAAATTCGCCTTATGCGCACCAGGTGCACTGCTTAACCTTAAAGGGTGGGCACAGGGCTTCAGGTCCTGTGCCATTGCGATGTCATGCCCTTTAAGGAACTCATTATGAAAAGCGAACAAGTCAAAGGCACCGTCGAGAAAGTCGCGGGCAAGGCTCAAGGTTTCCTGGGCGACCTGACCGGTGATGAGCAACTTCAAGCGCAAGGCCTGGCACGCCAGACCGCAGGCCAATTGCAGCAAACCTACGGCGACGCACTGGATACCGTCAGTGATTTTGCCAGGAACAAACCCCTGGCCACCGTGGCCGTCGTTGCCGGCATAGGCCTGTTGATGGGCCTGTTGCTGCGCCGTCGTTGAGGAGGCTAATCATGTTTACCCTCTCTCAACTGCGTAACTGCATCGAAGAGGCGTTATCGCCCCTGACTTGCGAGTTCACCCTGTGCCGGGATGCCTCGTTGACCCTTAAAGTCTTCGACGCCGACAGCGGCCGGGTGGACCTGGTTTGTACCGGGATCAGCGTCAATAAGCTGCAGACCCCGCAGGAAGTCGAAAAAATGGTCGATGAACTGCGCTACGAACTGCAAAGCAACACCATGGGCAAGCTCACGCTGGATGATTTGCCTTTGCGCCCTTTGTAGGAGCGAGCTTGCTCGCGAAAAACCTGAGGGCGCCGCGTTCATTCAGGATGAACACGTAATGGTTAACGACCTTCGCGAACAAGCTCGCTCCTACAGTGGCAAGGGCCGTGCCTTTAACGACGCCCCGATAAAATAGAACACGCCTCCCCCGACGATAAACGCCGCCAACATGTAGAACATGTAGTGGGCCGGCAGGCTGGCCAGCACCAGCCCGCACAACACCGGCCCCAGGGCGGCGCCGAGGTTGGAGAGGTTTTGCGCGCCGTAGTACATGCCCCGCAGGTGGTCCGGGGCGATCCGGTCGATAAACATGTACTCGGCCGGAAATACGATGATTTCCCCCACGGTGAAAATCGCCATCGCCAGGATCCACCACCACACGTTACTCGCCAGGGCAAAGCCGATAGTTCCCAGCATGAACATGCCCAGGCCGACGATCAGCCAGCGGCTCAAGTGCCGATGGGAAATGCGCCGGCCTATCGCGTATTGCATGCTGATCACCAACAGTGCGTTGGTGGTGAGCACCGCGCTGATAATGGTGTAGGTGTATTCAGCCGTGGTAGTGGTAACCAGGTATTGCGACAGGTACGCGGTAAACTGGCCAAATACCACGGCACTCAGCAAGCCGCCAATGGTGAAGCACACCAACCGGTGATCGCTGAGCAACACGCGACCAACCGCCAGGAACGAGACCGGCTTTTGTGTGGTGTCGACGGTGGTCAAGGTGCGGTCGCCCCAGCGCCAGTACAGCAGGAAAAACCCCAGCCCCAGGCCCGCCGACAAGATAAACGGCAAGCTGATATCGAGCTTGGCCACCATCGCGCCAAAAAACGGCCCCACCGCGTAGCCAATGTTGGTCAGGGTGTACTTGATCGAAAAAGCTTCACTGCGCGACTCTTCCGGCAACAGGCTGGCAAACCCGGATTTGATCGCGATATCGATCACCGCATAGGCCAGGTTGATCAAGATCAGGCAGCTGTAGAACACCCAGATATCCTGCGCCAGCACGGTGCCGATAAACCCCAATACAAATAACAGGCTCAAGCCGAGCAACAGCCGATAACTGTTGATCCGGTCTACCAGGAAACCGCCATACACACTGAGCAGGGAACCGACGATCAACGAGCTGCCGATCACCAGGCCGACCTGGCTGATGCTCAAGGCGAAGTGGTCGGTGAGGTAGATCACCAGGTACGGAAAGGTGATGGCTTTGGCGAGCGTGAGGATCAGCGTGGCCGACAGCAGCAGGTTCACGGTGCGCGGGTAGTTTTTTATTGTGGCAAGCATCCTGCTCTCATTTTTCTCAAGTAGAGGGGGCCATCGCGGCCCGCAAGCGCCGCTACCTTAACGCAAGACCAGCGGAAAAAAATGCTCTTTTATGCACTTATGCAAAAATCAAATTCCCCGCCGTGGGAGCCTTTGGCCCTCTCCATCCCAGGGGACCGCCGACCAGACGGCGGGTTTATCAGCTAAGATCGGTTCTTTTTACCGCTGATCAGGATTTCCAATGTCTGTTACCCAAGCCATCGTCATTATCGTAGCCATCGTCACCGTGCTGGCGCTCTACGTTTACGGCACCTACAAAGAACTGGAGTCCCTGCGAGACCGCTACAAAAAAGCCTCCACTCAGTTGGACGTACAACGCAAGCGGCGCGACGATCTGTTGGCTGCGCAAACCGCGCCGCAACCGAGTGAAGAGATCACCCAGCTGGAACAACAGATTGCCTTCACCCACCAACTCGCAAGCGATGCGGTAGAGAAATACAACACCTATAAGCACAAGCGTCCCACGGTGCTGGTGGCCAACTTTTTCGGCCATGGCCCCGACGCCAGCCAGGTCTGACCCTTCGGCATTACGTCACCCTCGAGTCTGAAAATAATGAAAACAGCCATGACCCGAATCAAGCTTCTTGCCAGTTCCCTGATCGTCGTCGCCGTGATTGGCGGTGCGGCGTATTACCTGATGGAGCGCCGCGCCGAACAGGGCGTGCTCAGCGGCACCGAATACGGTGAAGAACAGCTCAATGAAGGCGACGCCAACGACATCAAGGCGCTGCCGCTACCGGAAGCGAAAAAAAGCGCCTCAGCTACTTGATCCTCGACGTACGCGACAGCAGCCGGGTGAACGTCGTTGATCGTTCCCACGCTCCGCGTGGGAATGCCGCCTCGGACGCTCCGCGTCCATCTGCTGGCGCAAGACTCAGGCCCTGCGCAACGGTGACGCGGAGCGTCACGGCATGCATTCCCACGCAGAGCGTGGGAACGATCTAATACTGATCCTCGGCGTAGCGACTTGGATTGGATCGTTTGATCGTTGATCGTTCCCACGCTCCGCGTGGGAATGCCGCCTCGGACGCTCCGCGTCCAGCTGCTGGCGCAAGACTCCAGCCCTGCGCAACGGTGACGCGGAGCGTCACGGCATGCATTCCCACGCAGAGCGTGGGAACGATCTAATATTGATCCTCGGCGTAGCGACTTGGATTGGATCGTTTGATCGTTCCCACGCTCCGCGTGGGAATGCCGCCTCGGACGCTCCACGTCCAACTGCTGGCGCAAGACTCCAGCCCTGCGCAACGGTGACGCAGAGCGTCACGGCATGCATTCCCACGCAGAGCGTGGGAACGATCTAATACTGATCCTCGGCGTAGCGACTTGGATTGGATCGTTTGATCGTTGATCGTTCCCACGCTCCGCGTGGGAATGCCGCCTCGGACGCTCCACGTCCAACTGCTGGCGCAAGACTCCAGCCCTGCGCAACGGTGACGCGGAGCGTCACGGGATGCGTTCCCACGCAGAGCGTGGGAACGATCTAATACTGATCCTCGGCGTAGCGACTTGGATTGGATCTTTTGATCGTTGATCGTTCCCACGCTCCGCGTGGGAATGCCGCCTCGGACGCTCCGCGTCCAACTGCTGGCGCAAGACTCAAGCCCTGCGCAACGGTGACGCGGAGCGTCACGGCATGCATTCCCACGCAGAGCGTGGGAACGATCTAGTTCAAGTCGCCGGCAAACATGTACTCACGGCCCGGCAACCGGCGTTCCTTGGTGAAATACCATGCGCCATTGCCCATCCTCCTCCCGCCGGGCATCGGTGAAGCTCCTGCTCCAACGCCAGTAAATGGCCAGCCAAATTCATACCCATTGCCCTTATGAAATTAATCCTGTAATTTTTCATGAAATTATTAGACACGAATTTCACGCCACCCCATGGACAAACAACAAGAACTCGCCGCCCTGGCGATCCTGATCCACGACCTGCGCAAGTACAAGAAGCTCACCCTGACGCAGCTGGCGCAGAAAATCGACCGTTCGGTGGGTTTCCTGTCCCAGGTCGAGCGCGGGCTGTCGCGCCCCACCGTGGCCGATTTGACCGCCATCAGCCACGCCCTGGACGTGCCCACCACCTATTTCTACAGCCGGCCCAAACCCAAGGCGGTGGATTGGGTGACCCGGCCCAATGAGCGGCGCACGGTGTATTACGCCAACGGCATCACCGACATTCTGGTGTCGCCGAGCATGCACGGGGCTTTCTCGATGCTCGACAGCCTGCTCGCCCCCGGCGCCAACAGTGGCGAACAAACCATGAGCGACCGCGCCGAACAGGCCGGCTACGTACTGGAGGGGGAACTGACGCTGTGGGTCGAGGGTGAAGCCGAATCGATCACCCTGGGCCCTGGCGACAGCTTCCACCTGGCCAGCTTTGCTAACTGCCGCTACGGCAACCTGACCGACCTGCCAGCACGCGTGCTGTGGGTCTACAACTAAAGGCACACCAAGGAGCAACACCCGTGAAAAGCCATGCTTGCACGCTGCTGGCCGAAGTCCGGACCTTTCGCCAGAACCATCCCGACGTGCGTTACGTCGACCTGATTGCCCTGGACATCCCAGGGCATTTCTACGGCAAGCGCTACCCAGTGGACATGCTCGAAAAAGTCGCCGCCGGCAGCCCCTTGAAGCTGCCGCAAAACGCGGTGTTGCTGGGTGCCCAGGGCGGGCTGTTCAAGATCGGCGACTACTGCTTTCACGACGGTGACCCGGATGCCAACCGACGCCTGGTGCCCGGCACGCTCAAGCCGGTGAGCTGGGAAGCGCAGCCGCTGGGGCAGATGCTGATCACCTCCGATGGCACCGAAGCCCCCATCGAATTCGAACCTCGGGAAGTGTTGGCCAAGGTGCTGGAGCGCCTGCACCGCAAAGGCATTCACCCGGTGGTGGCGTTCGAACTGGAGTTCTACCTGTTCGACAAAAAACTCAACGAGGGCCAGCCGCAATTTGCTCGCGACCCGCTGAGCGACGATGCGGATGACCAACCCAACCTGCACATCGAACGGCTGTCACGTTTTGCCCCGGTGCTGGATGACATGGTCGAGACCGCCAAGGCCCAGGGCATCGACATCACGGTGATCACGGCCGAGCTGGGCCCCGGCCAGTTCGAGATCAACTTCGGCCACCTGGAAGACGGCCTGCGCGCCGCCGACTGGGCCGCACTGTTCTGCCGCAGCACCCGAGGCGTGGCCCTCAAGCACGGCTATCGCGCAAGCTTCATGGCCAAGCCGTACCTGCAACATCCCGGCAGCGGCATGCACGTGCACGTCAGCCTGTATGACGCAGCGGGCAACAACCTGCTGGCAGCCCATCAACAGCAACCGTTGCGCCACGCCGTGGCCGGGTGCCTGGAATTGCTGCCCCACTGCATGCCGATCTTCTCGCCCAACCACAACGCCTTCCGCCGCCTGGGTGGCACGGTAAACGCAGCCACCCGCGCGTGCTGGGGTTATGAAGACCGCGATGCCTGTGTACGCATCCCCGAGTCCGACCCACGCAACCTGCGCATCGAACATCGCTTGGCGAGTGCCGATGCCAATCCGTACCTGGTGCTTGCCGCCATTCTGGTGGGGCTTGAGCATGGCCTTGAAGCGGCTCAAGACCCCATCGCCCCCTTGAATGAAGACCGCAACAGCGGTGCGGATTTCCCGGTGGAAATGCTTGAAGCCGTGCGCGCCATGCAGCATCAACCGGTATTGCGCGAGGGGCTGGGCGCAGAGTTTGTCGACGTCTATTGCGAAAACAAACGCCAGGACCACCTGGCTTTCCAGCAAGAGATTCATGCGCGGGAATATCGCTGGTACCTCTAACCTCCCCTCCCCCCACGCAGCTGTCGAGCCCTGGCGAGGCTGCGTAGTGGTTTGCCTGACACACCGCCAACGCAGCCTCGCCAAGGCTCGCCAGCTGCTACGCAAGGGGACGTTCGCGGGAAGGGTATTCGGTGTAATCTCACCGCCCACCACACACCTGCGGACTTGCCCATGACCGACCAAAGCGCCCCGGCCCTCAAGGAAATCTTCAACGTCGAACGCCTGCAACACATCGCCGCCGAAATGAGCGCGGTGTACCCGGCGTTCGACGCCAAGGGCTTTCTCAAGCATGCCAAGGCCGGGCTGGCCGAGCTGTCGGTGATGCAGCGTATGGCTCGGGTCAGTGAAAGCCTGCACGCCGTGATCCCGCTGGATTACCCGCAAACCCTCAAGCTGCTGTACGCCCTGGCGCCGCGCCTGAACAGCGCCTTTGTCAGCTTGTTCCTGCCGCACTATGTGGCGAGCTACGGCGCCGACGACTTCAAACGCTCCATGGCCGCCCTCAAGTACTTCACCACCTTTGGCTCCGCCGAGTTCGCCGTGCGGCACTTTCTGCTGCGCGACTTCAAGCGCACGCTGGCCGTGATGCAACAGTGGTCACTGGATGAAAATGAACACGTGCGCCGGCTCGCCAGCGAAGGCTCGCGGCCACGGCTGCCCTGGTCATTTCGCCTGGCGCAAGTGCAGGCAGACCCCGGCCTGTGTGCCGCGATCCTCGACAACCTCAAGGCCGACAGCAGCCTGTACGTGCGCAAGTCCGTGGCCAACCACCTCAACGACATCACCAAGGACCACCCGGACTGGGTGCTGAGCTTGATCGAAGGCTGGTCCCTGGATAATCCGCATACCGCCTGGATTGCGCGCCATGCGCTGCGCAGCCTGATCAAGCAAGGCAACAGCCGCGCACTGACGATCATGGGCGCAGGCGCCAGGGCCGAGGTGAAGCTTCACCAACTCACGGTCACGCCGGCGGTGATCAATTTGGGTGATCGGATCAATCTGTCCTTCAGCCTGGAATCCACCGCCGACACGCCACAGAAGCTGGTGATCGATTACGCCATCGACTACGTAAAAAGCGCCGGTCATAGCTCACCCAAGGTGTTCAAGCTCAAGGCGTTTACCCTTGCTGCCGGGGAACATCACACCATTAACCGCGCCCAACACATACGTGAGTTGACCACTCGCAAGCACTACCCCGGCAAGCATGCGGTGCATGTGATGGTAAATGGGGAGCGGCTGGGCAGTGCACAGTTTGAGCTGCGGGATCGGTAGACTCCTCCCACAATAAAAAACGCTTTAGATCCATGACCTTAGCGAATAAACGACACGAGCCAGCATCGAAGCAGAAGCGATGAAGAATTATCATCTGGCGCCTTATCGGTACCACCTCTGGTACCTGTTTCCACCGAGGCGCCCATGGTTCATCGTTCGTTTTATCACTCGCTGTTTTTGGTCAGCCTGGGGCTATTTGCACCTGATGCTTTGGCCAGGTTGCAACCCGTTGAGCACGCATCGGTAGCCAGCGACATCGACCAGCAATGTCAGATCAAGCTGGATAATAGTGTCGATTGCACCACCACCTTTCGTTACACCTTACTCAAGCCCGCTGGCGTGAAAAGGCTGGCAGAGATAGCTTTCACCTACCCGCCAACCGATGGCTTTGAGGTACTCAACGCCGAGTCGACACAACCAGGCGGAGTTTCAATTCCGCTGCACGACACCTTGATAGACACCCGTTTGCTGGACGCCCCTGAGCGAGGTTTTTTGCAAATGCGGCAGACGTCGCTGAAGTTCAACGAATTGCGCGTCGGCTCACGCATTGGTTTTACCGTGCGTGAACACTACGCTGCCAAACCTTCGACCGATGAGTTTCATATGGTCATGCAGTTCTGGCCCGAGGACGAGCGGCGGGATTCTTTCAAAGGCGTATACAGCGCGGCGCGACCGATCCTGTGGCGAGGCGAATGGATGGAGGGTTTCACTCTCACGCCCTCGGCGGACAACAAGACACTGCAAGTGGAACAGAAGGCTCCCGTCTATGAGTTCTACGTCGATGAATCGGAGGATACCTATCATCTCACCAGCCGACGCCTGGAACTGAGCAGCTCCCTGGACCCACAACAGCACTTCGGTTCACTCGCGCGCCAGTACAACCAGATCCTGTCAAAAACACTGCCGCCCGAAAGCAGTGCAGCAGTGACTCACGTACAGGGCATGCCGGCAGAACTTCAGGTGGCCAATTTGCTGCAGCACATCAGTGAGCGCTACCGTTACCTGGGTACTGAGGTGATGTCCGAAAAGGGTCATGTACCCTTCGAACTGGAAGAGATCGAACAGCGACGCTACGGCGATCACAAGGATCTGGCAGTACTCCTTGCCGCGATGCTCCATGCCAGCCAAATCAAGGCAGAAACCGCCTGGGTCATCAAGAGTGCCCTGATCGAGCCATTATTGATTCCAGGTCGTGAGGCGCCTAACCATGTGGTTGTTCGCGCCGAGGTCAACGGCCAGATCTGGTGGCTTGACCCTACTGCCCCGGTCTTCGTGCCCGGCGAGGCCATCCCTTACATTCAGGACCGCTGGGCGCTGGTCAGCGATGACAAAGGCCTCATTCGCCAGGAACACATCCCTGCACAGCCACCCCGCAACACAGTGACCGTAAACCGCCACGAGCACTACGACGCTGGCGGCAAGGCGCGGATTTCAGCCGCTGTCGAACTGCGCGGCGACCCGTTGATGCGTTTGAGCATCGCCGACCGCTATGGCGACGGTGATGAGGATATTTGCAAGGTGTTTGCCAGCGAGACTGCCGACTGCCAGGTGACGCGTGCCCAAACGGCGTTCGTGATGCCCGATGCCTACTCCCTGACCATCACGATGAACGACGATCACGCCCTGGAGAAACACGAAAGGGGCTACGCCTATGTCGACAGGATGCTCAGCCGCAAATGGGCTGACGTGTTCAATTACAAGCGCGACGGGCAACGGTTGGATTTGTACCTGGGCAGCGCCGGGACACTCGATTACACCGTCACCGTCTCCGGGCTGCGCAGGCCCAGGAGCATTCAAGGCTGCCGCCTGCGCTCTCCCTGGTATGACTTCGACCTGAGCGGTGAACGGACCAACGGCGATTGGCGCTATCACTACACGCTGACGCAGAAAAAGCATTCGCTGACCCATGACGAGATAGTCAGTGCGCCGTTTGAAAAGATGCTCGACGAAGCCCGTCGTTGTGTTGGGCAGGTGCATCAGGTGGTGAAACGCCAATGATCCGTTAAGCCGGATGGGCCCCTGTAGAAGCGAGCTACTCACCCAGCAGTAATTTCTGCTCCCGCGCACACAACTCCACCACGTAATCCCACAACACCCGCAACCGCACCGACTTGTGCAGCTCACGCCGGGAACTGATCCAGTAGCTGCGCTGGATACTTTCCCCCGGCAACAGCGGCACCAGTTCCGGGTCGCCCGATGCCATAAAGCACGGCAACACGGCGATCCCCAACCCGGAACGCGCCGCCTGGTGCTGGGCGATGACGCTGGTGCTGTGGAATACCACTTTGGGGTTGCGGCAAAAGCTGCTGAGGAATTTCAGTTCCTGGCTGAACAACAAGTCGTCGACGTAATCGATCCAGGCGTGGGCCGCCAAGTCTTCGCGTTTTTCGATGGGCGGCGTGCGGTCCAGGTAGCTGCGGCTGGCGTAGAGCGCGAGGCGGTAGTCGGTGAGTTTGCGGGTCACCAGTTGGTCGACGCTGGGGCGTTCGAGGTGGATGCTGATTTCCGCCTCACGGTTGAGGATGCTCACAAAGCGCGGCACGGCCAGCAGTTCCACTTCCAGCCCCGGATAACGCTCGAACAGGCCGCCCATGCGTCCGGCCAGGAACATCACGCCCAGCCCTTCCGCCACGCCAAGGCGAATCTTGCCCAGGGGTGCAGCGGAATGGGTCAGTTCTTCCTCGGCCAACAGCGCGACGTTCTCCATGGCTTCGGCGTGTTTGAGCAGCGCTTCGCCCGAAGGCGTCAGTTCATAGCCCTGGGCGTGCTGCACGAACAGCGCAGTGCCGAGGCTTTTTTCGATGGCTTCGATGTGCCGGGCCACCGTGGCATGCGTGGTTTTCAGGCGTTGCGCCGCCGTGAGCAGGCGTCCGCTACGCTGTAACTCAAGGAAGAACCGCAGATCATTCCAGTCGAACATGCCCTCTCCTTCTAGCCCAAAGACCAGCGCTGTCTAAAAACGCACAGCTGCTGGGTAAAAACTAACATTTTTAAGACGAAAACTAACAACTAGGATGGAAACAATAAGAAAAACAAACGAGGCCCCAGATGCCCATTGCAACTGCTGAATACGATTACGTGGTAGTAGGCGCCGGCCCTGCGGGCTGCCTGCTGGCCAATCGACTGTCTGCCAACCCCGCCCATCGCGTGCTGCTGCTTGAAGCCGGTGGTCGCGATAACTATGCCTGGATTCATATTCCCGTCGGCTACCTCTTCTGCATCGGCAACCCGCGCACCGACTGGTGCTTCAAGACCGAAGCCCAGGAGGGCCTGCAAGGCCGTGCCCTGAGCTACCCACGCGGCAAGGTGCTGGGCGGTTGTTCATCGATCAACGGCATGATCTACATGCGCGGCCAGGCACGGGATTACGACGGCTGGGCGGCTGAGGGCAATCCCGGCTGGGCCTGGGACGACGTGCTGGCGCTGTTCAAGCAGAGCGAAAACCATTTTGCCGGCGGCTCGCAGTTCCACGGCGACGGCGGGGAATGGCGTGTCGAGCAGCAACGCCTGCACTGGCCGATCCTTGATGCCTTCCGCGAGGCTGCCAAGCAAAGCGGGATCGCCAGCATCAGCGACTTCAACCAGGGCGATAACGAGGGTTGCGGTTACTTCCAGGTCAACCAGAAAGCCGGCGTGCGCTGGAATGCCTCCAAGGCGTTTCTGAAACCGATTCGCCAGCGCCCCAACCTGACGGTGATGACCGAGGTTGAAGTCGACCGCGTGCTGCTGGAGAACGGCCGCGCGGCTGCCGTTGTGGGTCGCCAGCACGGCCAACAGGTGACGTGGCGGGCACGCAAGGAAATCGTGTTGTGCGCCGGCGCCGTCGGTTCGCCGGGTATCCTGCAGCGCTCCGGCATCGGCCCCGCAAGCGTGCTCAAGCCACTGGGCATCGATGTGCTGCATGAGCTGCCGGGGGTTGGCGGCAACCTGCAGGATCACCTGCAACTGCGGCTGATCTACAAGCTGGAAAACGCCCGCACCCTGAACCAGATCGCCGGCACCCTATGGGGCAAAATGGGCATGGGCCTGCGTTATCTCTACGACCGCAGCGGCCCGCTGTCGATGGCGCCCAGCCAGTTGGGCGCATTCGCCCGCTCGGGGCCGGAACAGACCTCGGCCAACCTCGAATACCACGTTCAGCCACTGTCGCTGGAGCGCTTTGGCGAGCCGTTGCACGCCTTCCCCGCCTTCACCGCCTCGGTTTGTGACCTGCGCCCGCACAGCCGGGGCCGCATTGACATTCGCTCGGCCAACCCTGCGGATGCACCGCTGATTCGCCCCAACTACCTCAGCCACCCGGAAGACTTGCGGGTGGCCGCCGATGCGATTCGCCTGACCCGACGCATCGTCGCCGCCCAGGCGCTGAAACAGTTCAAACCGGTGGAATACCTGCCCGGCGAGGAGCTGCAAACTGACGAACAGTTGCAGGAAGCCGCCGCGCGCATCGGCACCACCATCTTCCATCCGGTGGGCACTTGCCGCATGGGCAACGATAAAGACGCTGTGGTCGATGCGCAGTTGCGCGTCCACGGCATTCCCGGCCTGCGCATTGCCGATGCGTCGATCATGCCGCGCATCACCTCGGGCAACACCTGCTCACCTACGCTGATGATCGCGGAAAAAGCCGCACAGCTGATCCTTTCGCCGAACACAAGGAGCCTCACCCCGGATAGAGAACTAACCACACCGGCTTAACCTGTAGGAGCGAGCTTGCTCGCGAAGAGCGCAAGGGCACCGCGTTAATCCAGGATGCACGCGTTTTCGTTAACGTTTTTCGCGAGCAAGCTCGCTCCTACAGTAATAAGAAACAACGGTGCCGATTTGGCACCGGCAGTGGAACAACAATAAATAATCACTGTGAGGAATACGCGATGTCAGAACATGCTCAACCTCTGGACCCGGCGCTCGGCGCACGTTCCAGCAATGACACCCAGAAAGTCATCTTCGCCTCGTCCCTGGGGACGGTGTTCGAGTGGTATGACTTTTTTCTCTACGGCGCCCTCGCGGCGGTGATCAGCAAGCAGTTCTTTGCCGGGGTCAACGACACCACAGCGTTTATCTTCGCCCTGATGGCCTTCGCCGCAGGCTTCGTGGTTCGCCCGTTTGGCGCGCTGGTGTTTGGTCGATTGGGGGACATGATCGGGCGCAAATATACCTTCCTTGCCACCATCATCCTGATGGGCCTGGCGACCTTCTGTGTCGGCCTGCTGCCGACCTATTCCAGCATCGGCATCGCCGCACCGATCATCCTCGTGCTGCTGCGCATGCTCCAGGGCCTGGCCTTGGGCGGTGAATATGGCGGCGCTGCGACTTACGTGGCCGAGCACGCCCCAGCGGGCAAGCGCGGCTTCCACACCAGTTGGATTCAATCCACCGCAACCCTCGGCCTGCTGCTGTCGTTGCTGGTGGTGCTGGCCTGCCGGTACTTCACCGGCGACCAATTTGAAGTGTGGGGTTGGCGCCTGCCGTTCCTGCTGTCGATCGTGCTGCTGGGCATCTCCACCTGGATCCGCCTGAGCCTGCATGAATCGCCGGCTTTCCTGAAAATGAAAGAGGAAGGCAAGGCCAGCAAGTCGCCGATCCGCGAGTCGTTCGGCAAGTGGGAAAACCTCAAGATCGTGCTGATCGCATTGTTCAGCATCAACGCCGGGCAAGCGGTGACGTTCTACGCCGCGCAGTTTTATGTGCTGTTCTTCCTGACGCAGTTCCTCAAGATGGACCCGGCCCTGGCCAATATGCTGCTGATCATCAGCGTGGTGATTGGCGCGCCATTCTTTATCTTCTTCGGCTGGCTGTCCGACAAGCTTGGGCGCAAGCCGGTGCTGATGGTCGGCCTGCTGCTGGCGACGGCGCTGTACTTCCCGATTTTCAAGGGTTTGGCGCACTACACCAACCCGGCGATGGACCACGCCAGCCGTCAATCACCGATCACCGTATTGGCCGACCCGGCCACCTGTACCTTCCAGTTCGACCCGGTGGGCAAGGCGCGTTTTGACAGCCCGTGCGACAAGGTCAAGACCTTCCTGGTGAAACAGGGCCTGCCGTACGAAAGCGCAGCCGCCCCAGCAGGCAGTGCGGTGCAGGTGAGCGTAGGTGACGTACGCATTGATGGTTATGACGAAGCCGCCCTGAAAGGCGCGGTGACGCTGGCGGGCTACCCGCAATCGGCCGATGTGGCGCAGGTCAACAAAACCATGGTGGTGGCGCTGATCGTTGCACTGATCCTGATCGCCGCGATGTGCTACGGGCCGCTGGCCGCGCTGATGGTCGAGCTGTTTCCCACGCGTATTCGCTACACCTCGTTGTCCCTGCCCTACCACATTGGTAACGGCTGGTTTGGCGGTTTCCTGCCGACGGTGTCGTTTGCGTTGGTGGTGTACACCGGCGATATCTTCTATGGCCTGTGGTACCCGGTGGTGATTACCGGGGTGAGTTTGATCGTCGGGCTGATTTTCCTGAAAGAAACCAAGAACGTGGATATCGACAAAAACTGAGGATCAGGCCGCTGGTTCACGGAGCCAGCGGCCTGCCACCGGTCAGTACTTCGCGCGCAACGCCACGTTGAAGTTGCGCGGCTCGCCGTAGAACTGCCAGTAGTTGGGATTGCCGACGGTTTGCATGTACTTCTTGTCGAAGACGTTATCGAGGTTGTACTGCACTTCCAGGTTCTGGTTGATCTCGTACACCGCATGCAGGTTGGTGAGGGTGTAGGGCTTCTGCTGGATCTTGTAGTCCTCATCCACTTCGGTCGACGTCAGGCTACTCTGGGCCGAAAAACTTCCCCCCACCCGTGCCTTGTTCAAGGCGCCCGGCAGTCGATAGTCGGTGGCGATCTTGAACAGATGGCGTGGCGCCGATGCGGAAAAGTCCTCGCCTTTCTGGCTGCCGGACACGTATTTGGACTGGGTGTAGGTGTAGCCCGCCGACAGGTTCCACTCCGGCGTCAGCGCACCATTGAGTTCCAGGTCGATGCCACGGTTGCGCACCTTCTCGGACGCGCGATAACAGCCGCTGCCGAGTGTCGGGCAGAGGATGTCGCTGTCATTCAGGTATTCGGCGCGCCCGGTCTGGTCGGACTGAAACAACGCCAACGAAGACGTCAGGCGCTTGTCGAGAAACTCGCCCTTGAGCCCCATCTCGTAATTGCTGCCGGTCATTGGCTTGAGCGTCGCGCCGGTCACGTCGCGATTGTTCTGCGGTTTGAAAATCTCGGTGTAGCTGGCGTAAGCCGTGAAGTGCTCGTTCAGGTCCTGGACCAGCCCTGCGTACGGGGTGATCTCACCGTTTTTGGTGTATTCGCTTTTGGGCTGGGCGGCGGTCGACGTGAAGTTTTCACCCTTGAACCAGCTCACGCGCGTACCGAGGATCAATTTGGTGGAGTCGGTCAGGCTGAAGCGCCCTGCGCCATAAATCCCGGCCTGTTTCTGAGTGATGTTGTACTTCCACATATTGGTGTTGATCGGCGACGGCAGCGGTGCCTTGAAAGCGCCTGGGTCGTTGAGATCAAACACGTAGTTGTAGCTCGGGTCGCGACCACCCCGGTAGTCGAAATCGTCGACCCGTACGTTGCTGCCCAGGATCAAGTCGTGCTGGCGACCGAGCATTTGAAACGGCCCGGACAGGTAGGTATCGACGCTGGTCTGGGTGTCATCGTAGAGAAAGTGCCGGGGTTGCAGCCTGAACTGGCTGGCGGTGCCGGGAACGTGCATGGTGAAGTTGCCGAGGAAGTCGGACTTGGCCCACGTTTGATTCGCCGCCACCACCAATTTCCAGTCATTGCCGAAGTCGTGCTGGATGTCGCCGAAGACCGTGGTGTTGCGCTTGTCGAGGTGGTTCCACTTGCCGGTCAGCGACGTGCTGCGCGACAGCGGATAGAACTTGCCGTCTGCCTGGGCCGGCAACCCGGACCAGTCGTAGCCGGAGTTGCGGTCTTTCTGGTAGGTGAAACCGAGGGTCGCGAGGGTGTCTTCGCTGAGGTCGGCTTCAACCACGCTGTAAAACACCTGGTTTTCCTTCTGGGCGGTGTCCAGATAGCTATTGGCGTTGTTGTAGGTGATCACCGTGCGCCCGCGCAGCGTGCCTTCGGGGTTTAGCGGCGAAGACAGGTCGACCATGGTTTTGTAGTCGTCCCAGGAGCCGACCGAGGTTTCCACCAGCACCTGCGGCTCGGGCGTGGGCCGCTTGCGCACCAGGTTGATCGCCGCCGAAGGGCTGCCGGAACCTTCAAGCAAACCGGTGGCGCCACGTACGATTTCCACCCGGTCATAAATATCGGTAGTGGGCTTGGAGATCGCATCCATGGAGTAGGCATTGCTGATGTTGGTGGGAATCCCGTCGATTTGCAGGTTGTCCACCAACTGGCCGCGCGCGGTATAGACCGAACGCTCGGCGCCGTTCTTGGCCACGGTAATGCCGGTGGCCGCTTGCAGCACGTCGTCGAGGTTTTTCATGCCTTGATCGTTCATGCGCTGGCGGGTTACCACGGTGACCGATTGCGGCGTTTCACGGATAGACATCGGTAACTTGGTCGCGGTGGAAGACCGGCCGATGATGTAGGCGCCGGTGTTCTCGCTGGTGGCGCCCAGCAACTGGCCTTCGATGCGCGTCGGGCTTAATTCCAGCGCCGAACCGGGCGCCAGTGTGCGCAGTACATAGGTGCCATTGGCCTGGCGCTCCGCTTGCAGGTCACTGCCCTGCAGAATCCGTGCGAAGCCTTCATCAACCCCGTATTCACCCTGCAAACCCGGCGAGGAACGCCCAGCGGTTTGCCGGGCATCGAAGGAAATCGCCGCGCCTGCGCTGTTGGCAAAACGGGCGAGCACTTCGGTCAAACTGCCCGCGGTGATATCCGCCTGCGCCGACTGCGAGGCGCAGGTCAGGGCCACGCCAAGCAGCCCCAGCGTGAACACGTTGTTCGATTGATGCATGTCTATCCTTCCCCTTGAACTGCAATAAAAGTACTGATCAAGGGATGAGCCGAACCGCCGTCGGTAAAAGTGCAACGCTGTGATGATTTTTTTCAAACGCTGACATTCACCCAATAACGGGTGTAACGCGTGACCTTCAGGGCGAAGCCACTTTCCAGCGCAGCGAGGGCCCGGTCGGTGTCATCCACCGGGAAGGCGCCGGATATTTTCAGCTGGGCGATGCGCGGATCACAGCGCAAAACACCGCTGCGATAACGCGACAACTCGGCCAGCAGATCCCCCAGTGGGCGGTCGATCGCGATAACGCTGCCCTGCTGCCAGGCGCCCACGCAGACGTCATTGGCGCCGATCTTGCCCAGGCTGAAGGCGCTGTAGTCCATACGCTGGCCAGCTTCCAGGCGCTGATGGGTAGTGCCGTCGGGCAAGCTGACTTGCACCGCTTTTTCCAACACGGCCACCTGGGTCAGGTCCGGGTCGCATCGCACAATAAAGCGCGTGCCCAGGGCCAGCACTCGACCATCGCGGGTTTTTACGCTGAAGGGACGATGGCCAGGGTCGGCGGCGGTACTTACCAGGATCTCGCCGCTCAGCAGCTCGAGGGTGCGTTGCGTGGTATCGAAATGCACATTGATGCGGGTGTCGGTGTTGAGCATCACCGTACTGCCATCGGCCAAGGTCAGCGTGCGGCGCTCGCCCACCGCCGTGCGCTCATCAGCAAACAGTTGCGTGCGGGTTTCGCTGCGCAGGCCTATCCAGCCCAGAGAGCCGGCTGACGCCACCACCAGCATGCCGCGCAGAACCTGCCGGCGGGAACGGGCGACACCATGCAATGCGGGTGCGGCAAGGTTGCCCGGCACACCCGCCAACTGCTCGCGAACCGCCTCAACCCGCTGCCAGGCTTGTTGATGAGCCGAGTCCTCGGCATGCCAGCGAGCCCAGGCCTGACGGTCCTGCTCCGTTGCCTGCCCCGACTCAAGCCGTGCATACCAGCGTGCCGCGCTGTTCAATGCCTGGGTTTGGCGGCTCGATAGCGGCGTCATGCCAGCTGCATCTGAATCTGCATCAGGCAGCAATGCTCCATGGCTTTGGCCATGTGGTTATTCACGGTGCGCAAGGAAATGCCCAGACGCTCGGCAATCTGCGCGTAGGTCAGGCCGTCGAACTGCGACAGGATAAAGGTCTGCCGCACCCTGGCTCCCAGGCCATCGAGCATGCGTTCGATTTCCAGCAAGGCCTGCAACATGATTGCCTGCTCTTCCAGGGACGGCTGCGTCAGCTCGGGCATGCAGGCCAGTGCTTCCAGGTAGGCCTTCTCCAGGGAACGACGGCGAAACAGGTCAACCAACAGGCCATTGGCAACACGCGAAAGGTATGGCCGGGGCTCGCGGATCTCCAGGGCATTACGGGCCTTCAGCACCCGCACGAACGTGTCCTGGGCCAGGTCGGCGGCATCGAAGCCGTTGCCCAGACGCTTGCGCAGCCAGCCGTGCAACCAGCCATGATGGTCGCAATAGAGGTCAGTGACGGCGGTGTGCAGGGACAATTCGTTGGCGGGCATAACCGGGCTGGAGTTCGTTACTGATAATGACTCGCATTGTCATCGCAGTGCTGGCAATTGGCAATACCCGAATGCCTGGACACTTAAGGCTGTACATCCATACAGATAAAGGTTGCCCAAATCCTTTGTATTACGCATCCTGCTCTCCTTCGACTTCGTAATGAATGTGGTGACCATGCGGCTGTTCCTCTGTGAAAAACCGTCCCAGGCCAAGGATATCGCCGCCGTACTCGGCGCGACCCGGCGTGGCGAGGGTTGCTGGCTGGGTTCAGGGGTCACAGTGACCTGGTGCATCGGCCACCTGCTGGAAACCGCCCCGCCCGACAGCTACGACGCCAAATACAAACGCTGGGTACTGGCTGACCTGCCGATCATTCCGGAAAAATGGAAGATGCTGGTCAAGCCCAAGACCGCCAGCCAGTTCAAGGCGGTCAAGCGCCTGCTGGGGGAAGCTCAGGAATTGGTGATCGCCACAGACGCCGACCGCGAGGGCGAGATGATCGCGCGCGAACTGGTGGAACATTGCCGTTATCGTGGGCCTATCCAGCGGCTATGGTTGTCAGCGCTCGACGACGCCTCGATTCGCAAGGCGCTGGCATCATTGAAGCCCGGCGCCGATACCTTCAGCCTCTACCATTCAGCCCTCGGGCGTTCCCGCGCCGACTGGCTGATCGGCATGAACATGAGCCGCCTGTTTACCCTGCTCGGTCGCCAATCCGGCTATCAGGGCGTGCTGCCGGTTGGCCGGGTGCAGACCCCCACCCTGCGCCTGGTGGTGGACCGCGACCGCAGCATCGCCGACTTCGTGCCCGTGGCCTACTGGGGCATCGATGTAGATTTGCTCCACGACAACATGACGTTCACCGCCCAATGGCGCGCTGCCGAAGATGCCTGTGACGATCAGGGCCGTTGCCTCAACCCGCAACTCGCCCGGGACGCTGCAAACGCAATGAGCCATGCCGAGAGTGCGCGGCTGGTGAAGCTGCGCACCGAGCGTATGCGTGAAGTGGCGCCCCTGCCCTTCGACCTCGGCACCCTTCAGGAAATATGTTCGAAAAAGCTCGGCCTGGGCGCTCAGGAAACCCTGGATATTGCCCAGTCACTGTACGAGACCCACAAGGTCATCACCTACCCGCGCAGCGACTGCGGCTACCTGCCCATCAGCCAACACAGCGACGCACCGAATATTCTTGCCGCGCTCGGTCGGGCCGATCCCGCCGTGAACGCGTTGATGCCACACATTGACCCGCAGCGCCGCTCCCGCGCGTGGAACGACGCCAAGGTCAGCGCGCACCACGGCATCATTCCTACCGGCGCCGGTAAAGACCTCGGGCAACTGACCGGCAAGCACCGCGCGGTCTACACCTTGATTCGTGCCCGGTACCTGGCGCAATTCCTGCCCAACCATGAATACGACCGCACCCAGGCCGACTTCGACTGTGCCGGTGAAGCCTTGCGAGCAGTGGGCAAAGTCATCGTCGAACCGGGCTGGAAACGCGCGTTGCCTGAAGCGTTGGCGCCGGCCAAGGGGCGTGAGGCGCCAGCACCGCAGGCGTTGCCGAAACTGGTTCAAGGTCACGATTACTCAGTCGCCAAGGTCAACCTCAAGGACCTGTGGACCCAGCCCCCCAAACCCTTCACCGAAGGCGACCTGATCAAGGCGATGAAAAACGTCGCCAAGCTGGTGGAAGATCCACTGCTCAAGCAGAAGCTCAAGGACACCACCGGCATCGGTACCGAAGCCACCCGCGCCGGAATCATCCAGGGGTTGCTGGACCGCGGTTATCTGGTGAAAAACGGCAAGGCACTGTCGGCGACGCCTGCGGCGTTCAGCCTGATCGACGCGGTGCCAAGAGCCATCGCCGATCCGGGAACCACCGCAATCTGGGAGCAGGCGCTGGACATGGTCCAGAGTGGTGAAATGAGTCTGGAAGAGTTCGTGGCCAAACAAGCCGCCTGGATGAGCAAACAGGTGACCCGCTGCACCGGCATGCGCCTGACCATCAGCGGCCCTGCCAGCCCGGCAGGACACGGCGCCACACCCTGGAAAAATAAACGCAAGCCGGCCAAACGCAAGACTGCAGCCAGCCCGAAACGGGCGTCGAAACCGGCTACCAAAGGGTAAAAAGACAGAAAAGCCGCGACAATGACGTTTTTCGACCGGATATACGCCGCTTTGGACCTTGCCCCGCCGTGGGCCGTCTAGGATTCTGTAGGAACCGCTGACTTCCTAACAACAACACCGGAGTGGCCGCCATGAAAATCGTCGCACAAGTGCTCAAGTCCAAGGACCAGAAGAACCAGGACGTCCACACCATCAAATCCCACCAGACCGTGATGGAGGCGCTGATCCTGATGGCGGCGAAAAACGTCGGGGCGCTGCCGGTGGTGGATGATGGCAAGGTGATCGGGGTCATCAGCGAGCGTGACTACGCGCGCAAACTGATCCTCAAGGGGCGCTCTTCCGCGACGACATCCGTCAGCGAGATCATGAGTTCGCCGGTGATTACCGTCGACACCCATCAAAGCGTCGAGAAATGCATGAACATCATGACCGACAGTCACCTGCGTCACCTGCCGGTAGTCGAGGATGGGAAACTGCTGGGACTGCTGTCCATCGGTGACTTGGTCAAGGAAGCAATCGCCGAACAGGCCGACCTGATCAAACAGTTGGAGCAGTACATTCGCGGCGAATAATTATTGGGGACTTCATGCTCGATACCTTGCAACCTCAGGTCGATAACCAGCTCGACAGCCTGCACCGGGCCATGGCCGAAAGGCACTTTCTGGTGCTGACCGGTGCGGGTATCAGCACCTCGTCGGGAATTCCCGATTACCGGGACAGCGAAGGTGTGCGCCGGGGCAAGGCGCCGATGATGTATCAGGAGTTCCTGGCAACCCCTGAAGCGCGCCGACGTTACTGGGCAAGGGCGATGCTCGGTTGGCCGAGGGTACGCATCGCTCATCCGAACAAGGCTCACCTTGCGCTGGCGACCCTGCAGCAACGCCAGCGCATCAGCGGGCTGATCACGCAGAACGTCGACACCCTGCACGACCAGGCCGGCAGCCATGATGTGATCGAACTCCATGGCAGCCTGCACCGGGTGCTGTGCCTGGATTGCCAGCGGCCCAGCGAACGGGACCTGATCCAGCACCGGATGGAAATCGACAACCCTTATCTGGCGGGAGTCGACGCGGTTCAGGCACCGGATGGCGACACCTTGCTGGACCCAGCCTTTGAACAACGCTTCCAGGTACCCCGCTGCCCCCACTGCGATGGGCAACGGTTGAAGCCGGATGTGGTGTTTTTTGGCGAAAACGTTGCACCTGTGACCGCAGCTAAAGCTATGGCTGCCGTGAACGACGCCGAGGGGTTACTGGTGGTGGGGTCATCGTTGATGGCTTACTCGGCATTTCGGCTGTGCAAGGCGATGGTCGACCAGGGCAAACCGGTGATCGCCATCAATCTGGGCAAGACACGGGGCGATGAACTGCTGCAACTCAAGATTGAAGCCTCCTGCGAGCGCCTGCTTCCCCTGCTTGTGGAGCGCTTCCTGTAGGAGCGAGCTTGCTCGCGAAAAACGTTAACGATGGCGCGGGCGTTCTGGATTAACGCGGTGCCCTTCGGTTCTTCGCGAGCAAGCTCGCTCCTACAGGTTTTTACACTCGACCCCACTTCCAGAAAATGACGCCCAAGTCACGTTTCCCGCCTTTCCCCCCATTTCACAAGGATTTATGTAGTGCTCAAAAATAATCACTACATAATCGTTGACGTAACCATTTTGTAATTGCATGATTCAAGCGTCTCCCGGATCGGGAGCGTTAGTAACAAGCGTTTTGAACGAGCTCGTCTGACCGCCGAGCTGTTTTTTCCGGATGTGCACTGCCCACAAGGCAGATTGATGAAGCTGACCGGCCCGCAAGGTCCGGTACAAGGAGCTCAAATGCTGCTTGTCTTCGTTATGAAACCATTGCGTAGCAGTTCATCAGCAAGACTACATGCATCAGGTTCAAGACCCTGCCCGTACTCGGCAGACAGTCGCTGACGCCCGGTTTTTTTGGAACCGGAGACAACTTAGTAGTTTTAACGGATCAACTAAAGATCGCCAACTGGTCAAGGGGCTTACACATGAATCTGAACAACCAACCAACTATCGATGAATTGGCTGAGATGTTCGCAGCGCAGAAAGACACGCTCGACGACCATATCCTCTGGATTGGTAAATCGGGCCAGGTCCATATTGACTGCCTGGCGCCCCACACCCTGGAAGAAGAGTTCGACAAGAATCACCGTGAACTGGCAGCGCGCCTGAAGATGTACCGCCGCGGGCAAGGTTATGTTGGCAAGAAAGCCGCCGCCGATCGCAACTTTATCGAGCAGGTCTTTCATACACTTAATACCGAATGGCAGAGCCTCAAGGGCCATTCGCAGGTTAAAGTGATCGATAGATACTGCTGATAAGTTCACACTTATTACTTGAGCCTGCTCTCTTAACCGAGCAGGCTTTTTTATTGCCTGCCTTATTACAACAACGCCGGAAAGCGTCCCTTCCCCGCTTCATCGCAAAAAATATCGAAGAGTGCCTGGGCCGCCGCCGATAGCTCATGACCTGGCTTGGTCAGAACCCCAATCGGCCGCTCTATAACTGGATCGCCCAGCGTGATGCAATGCGCCCCCGCTTCCTGCATTTGCCGGGCACACAATGCCGGTACTGCACTGACGCCCAACCCGCTGGCAACCATTTTTCCTACCGTTGCCAACTGATGGCTTTCCAGGGCTACCGGCAGTTTCATATTCAGCGCGCCGAGATGCTCCTCAAGCATCACCCGCACGGTAGAGGGTCGCTGCAATGTAATGAAAGGTTGCTCCAGCAGGGTTTTCCAATCGATGTCGGCTCTCTGCGCCAGGGGCGAATCGCCAGGCACTACCGCAATAAACCGGTCCAGATACAAAGGCGTAAAGGCCAGCGACGAGCTTTCCGACGGCTCGAACGCAACACCCAACTCCACCTGGCGATCACGCACCATTTCCAGCACTTGTTCATTGATCAGGTCATGCACCATGACGTTGACCTGCGGGTAACGCGCGCGAAAAATCTTCAGGATCGGCGGCAGCAGGTTGCCGGCAAACGAAGGCATCGCTGCCACGGTGACCCGCCCGCGCTGCAGGGTGAAACGCTGGCGCAATTCGTCTTCGGCATTGTCCCAGTCGGCGATCAAGCGCCGTGCCAGGGGCAGCAACGATTCGCCTTCGGGCGTCAGCGCGACATTGCGCGTATTGCGGCTGAACAACCGCCCGCCCAGGCCTTCCTCCAGCCCTTTAATCGTCAGGCTCAACGCAGACTGGGAAAGATGCAGCCGCTCACATGCCGCGGCAAAACTCAGGCTCTGGGCCACGGCAAGGAAGGCGCGCATCTGTTTAACTGTCATAAGGTTGCTCCAATGGCCCATGGACTATGCTGTTTTTTAAATCAATCAACCTTAAAAAACAACTTAACAAATCAATCCGTCGGCGCAACACTCAGACGCATATGGCTGGCCCACAAACAATAAAGAGGTGCATATGGCAGGTTTTGATAAACGCGTAGCGTCCTATGAGGAAGCGCTGGCAGGCCTCGAAGACGGCATGACAGTCCTCGCCGGCGGTTTCGGCCTGTGCGGGATTCCGGAGAACCTTATCGCCGAGATCAAGCGCAAAGGCACCCGCGACCTGACTGTGGTCTCCAACAACTGTGGCGTCGACGGCTTTGGCCTGGGTGTGTTGCTGGAAGAACGGCAGATCAGCAAGGTTATCGCCTCCTACGTCGGTGAAAACGCACTGTTTGAGAAGCAGCTGCTCAGCGGCGAAATCGAAGTAGTCCTGACTCCCCAAGGCACCCTCGCAGAAAAAATGCGCGCAGGCGGCGCCGGCATCCCGGCCTTCTTCACCGCGACCGGGGTTGGCACTCCGGTAGCCGAAGGCAAGGAAACCCGCGAATTCAATGGCCGCCCGTACCTGATGGAAGAGTCCATCACCGGCGAC
>Ga0247816_10000092_pt1 | contig 48637 bp, 40 predicted proteins | sample UWRJL209509C1_FD_179930 | JGI IMG/M metagenome (GOLD analysis project Ga0247816, IMG submission 179930) | Plant litter microbial communities from Arlington Agricultural Research Station in Wisconsin, United States - UWRJ-L209-509C-1 | ecosystem: Environmental > Terrestrial > Plant litter >...
GAGCCCAGGCGAGGTGCCGAGTGGTGGGGCAAGAGCGTTTTGCTTACTTTTGCGCTCTATCAAAAGTGAGCCGCCGTAAGGGCGGAACCCATATAAGCCCCGACCGCAGCAACGGATATGTACTCACAAGATGTGTAGATACCCATGGCCATCGCGGGCAAGCCCGGCTCCCACAGGATTCCATGTTGGCTTGGGCAGGTGCTCAGGGACGATAGAGGTGCGCATGCCCCGCACGGTACAGCGACGACTCGCTGAAACTGTCACTGGCCAACACCCGGCCTACCACAATCAACGCAGTACGCCTGAACCCCTTCGCCGCTACCTTCCCGGCAATATCTGCCAAGGTGCCCAGCGCCCAATCCTGATCCGGCCAGGTCGCGCGGTGCACCACCGCAATCGGGCAATCCGCGCCGTAGTGCGGCAGCAGTTCAGCGACGATCTTTTCCAGATGATTAACCCCCAGATGAATCGCCATGGTCGTGCCGTGGCTGGCCAGGCTGGCAAACGACTCACCTGCTGGCATCGTGGTTTTATCGGCATAACGGGTCAGGATCACGCTTTGGGCGATGTCCGGCAGGGTCAGTTCCGCCTCCAACAACGCCGCGCAGGCGGCCACGGCCGTCACTCCGGGGATTATCTGAAAGGCAATGCCCAGTTCCCGCAGGCAGCGGATCTGCTCACCTATTGCGCCATACAGGCTCGGATCCCCGGAATGCACCCGTGCCACGTCCTGGCCTTTTGCATCGGCGGCTTTGATCAGGTCAATGATCTGCTCCAGGTGCAATTCAGCGCTGTTAATCACCTGCTCGGCCGAATGGCCTTCCAGCACAGCTGCTGGCACCAGCGAGCCGGCGTAGATGATCACCGGGCAACTGCGAATCAGCCGCTGGCCCTTGACGGTGATCAGTTCCGGGTCGCCGGGGCCGGCGCCGATGAAGAAGACAGTCATTAAAGTGTTCCTGTGAAAACGGACGAGCAGGGCTTCAGATGAAGATTGCTCATGATCGAGGCGGCAATTATCGGGAATTTAGCCAGCGCACGCCAATGCAAAGGTGGCACGGGCGGACTTTTTGCGGGTAATCAGCAGGCGGGCAGGCGTCTGTGACAGTTGTTCCGCCAACGCCAGGGCGGCGCTTTCAGCGATGCCGTAACACCCGGTATGGGCGAACGCCACGACCGATTTATGGCTCAGCCGAGTTTCATAAGACGCCAGTTGCCCGGCACTGAAAAACGTCAGCGGCAAGTTCAGGGCCGTGGCCAGGGCCAGCAGCCCTGGCTCGTCCTGCTTGTGATCAATACTGGCCAACGCGGTGATGTGCAGGCGGTCGATGCCGCCCTCATCAAGCGCGTTGTTGAACAGGTCCAGCAGGGTGTCGACATCACACCCCCGCTGGCAACCGAGGCCGACCACCAGGGGCGGCGCGGTGTTCATGCCGAGTACTGATCGTCGCGATTACGGCGAAACAGCCAGGCGCTGATCAGGCCCAGGGCCAACCAGAAGGCAACGTTGGTCAATTGCGAGGCAATCTTGAACTGCGCTTCCAGTGCTTCAGGCGCCAGCATCGAGTGGACTTCCGGTTGCGGCGCGCCAATCAGGTGGGGCACCGCCAATATTGCCGCGCCCAATACTTTCAGCAGCCAGTTGCGACCAAACACGATCAGCGCGATACCGGCAGCGGTAGAGCCGGCGGTGCCGATCCACCAGAGTTGCCGTTGCGCCAGATCCGCTGCGGCTGTGCCGGGCAACTCAGGCGGCAGACCGAGCGTCGGCGCCAGCACGAAGGTGGCGTAGCCGGCCAAGCCCCACAGCAGGCCTTGGGCCGTGCGGGTTGGCGCGCGCAACGTGTAGAGGCCGGCAAGCATCAGGGCGAAACCCACCGCCACCACCAGGTTACCGCCGGTGGTGGACAACACGCGTTGCCAGCCGTCTTCCGGCTCCCAGGCTTCAGCGTCGTGGCTGTGCGCGGCCGCTTCAGCGTGCTCGTGCACCTGCGTCGCCACCGGGGCGTTTTCAAAGGTTTCCGCCTTCAGAATCAGCGGGGCGACCCAGATGCTTTGCAGCAGGGTCAGCAACAAGGCGGCCAGCAGGCCGGTGAAACCCGCAGTTTGCGCAATACGCTTGATCATGTCGGCAGGCCTCAGTGGCACGGGAACGCGGCGCTGTGGCGGGTATCGTGGGCGGCGTTGTGCACCGCTTCGATGTGCGAGAAACCGGCGAAATACACAAGGCAGGCGCCGAGGATCGACGCGCCGATGGCGGCGGTCAGGCGTTGGCTCAAGGTGGTGGTGTTGCCGGCGGTATGCGAGGTGCTGCTGCTGATGATCGACATGGCGCGTCCCTTCTGGGTGTCAGGGTGAAACGAGCGCATGAAAACCCCGCGAGCCAGGCACGCAGGGTTCTGAACAGCGCCCGCCCACCGCGGGTTTGTTATCTGATTTTCGGGCCGGTCTCCGGGCTTGCGAGGGGCTTGGGGGCCTTAAAGCATCACCTTCCCATGCCGTACAGGCACAGTGGCTTTGATGCCTCACTCGCTTACCGTTGCGGGGGCAGCACCGGACTCGTCGCGCCCTTGAGTAAAGGACCACGACTCACCGGTTTCCCGTTTCACCCTGTGAAGGGCACCCGAAACAAGATGTGTAGGAGACCATGGGCGGGCGATTGGCGTCAATTGGCGGCGTGATTCCAGCGTTTGAACAACACGCTGGCGTTGACACCACCAAAACCAAAGCCATTGGAGATCGCATATTCAATCGGCAACGGCCGGGCTTCACCGCGGATCAGGTTCAGGCCGCTGGCAGCCGGGTCCGGGTTGTCCAGGTTGAGTGTGGCCGGGGCGATCTGGTCGCGCAGGGCAAGCACTGTGAATATCGCCTCGATCCCGCCTGCCGCGCCCAGCAAATGGCCAGTCGCTGATTTGGTGGCGCTGATCGCGACGCTTGTGCCTGCGCCGAATAACGCATTGATCGCCGCCAACTCGCCGTTGTCGCCCACCGGCGTCGACGTGGCATGAGCGTTCAAATGCTGGATCTGCTCCGGCGTGATCCCTGCCTGCGCAATGGCCAGCTCCATCGCCCGACGGGCACCCGAGCCATCTTCCGGTCCCGACGTCATGTGATAAGCGTCGGCGCTGGTGCCATATCCCACCAGCTCGGCAATCGGCGTGGCGCCCCGCGCCAGCGCATGCTCCAACTCCTCAATGACCAGTAACCCGGCACCTTCGCCCATCACAAACCCGTCGCGGCCTTGATCAAACGGGCGAGACGCCAGTGCGGGCGTGTCGTTGTAGCCGTGGGAGAGGGCACGCGCAGCGGCAAAACCGCCGAGGCTGACCCGGTGAATGCAGGCTTCGGCGCCGCCACACACGGCGATGTCGATTTCTCCGGCGCGGATCATTCGCGCGGCATCGCCAATTGCTTGCACGCCGGCCGCACAGGCGGTGACAGGGGAGCCGAGCGGACCTTTCAGATGATGCTGAATCGACACGTGCCCGGCGGCCATGTTGCCGAGGAACGAGGGGATGGTAAACGGCGACAGGCGCCGTGGCCCTTTGCTGTCAGCGGTACGCACCGCTTCTGCAATCGCCGGGAAACCGCCCACGCCGGAGGCAATAATGGTCGCGGTACGTTCCTGCTGCGAGGCAGTTTGCGGATTCCAGCCCGCCTGGGCCAAGGCTTCCTGGGCAGCGCCGAGAGCGAAGAGGATGAACCGGTCCATCTTGCGCTGTTCTTTCGCCGGGATGACGGTGTCGGGGTCAAAGCCGGCTTCGGGGTCCTGATCGCGGGTCAGTACCTGGCCGCCAATGCTGATTGCCAAATCCCCGATCAATTCCTCGGGTAGCCGCCGAATCCCGGACTGGCCCGCCAGCAGGCGTTTCCAGGTTTGCTCCACGCCGCATCCCAGCGGAGTTACTGCACCCATGCCTGTCACAACAATTCGTTTACTCATGATCGCTTAGCTCCGCCATTTCTGTTTGGTAGCAATGCACTGACGAAGCTATCATTATGAAAGTTACATCGGATAGCGGAAATTTCGGGCCGCCCACAGAGGAACTGCAATGCAACGTAAATCACTGACAAGCGCCGAATGCCCGGTGGCGCGCGGGCTGGAAAGGGTAGGAGAGTGGTGGAGCATCCTGATCATGCGTGATGCGCTGCAAGGGCTGAGGCGCTTTGACGAGTTCTCCCAGAGCCTGGAGATCGCGCCCAACATGCTCACTCGCCGCCTGAATACGCTGGTGAAGGCGGGCCTATTGGCACGCCAGCAATACAGCGAGCGTCCTCCGCGTTTTGAATACGTACCGACGCCAGTGGGCGAGGATTTCAGGATCGTGATCATGGCGTTTGTGACGTGGGGCAACCGGCATTACGCCCCCGAAGGTGAAAGCCTGCAATTGGTTGATCACGCGACCCAACGCCCGGTGCAGCTGGCGATGGTGGATGCCGGCGAGGGCGCTATCGTTCCTGTCGAGCAATGCAGCGTGCGGGCGGGGCCTGCCGCGAGCGAGGGGATGCTGGAGCGCCTGGCGATGATCTGCACCCGGCGCGGCGAGCTGACCGAATGATCGCCCAAGCACGTCGGACGTTGACCCTTCTTCGCGCACTGCGTAGCCTTGCAGCTTCGAGGTTCTTCGGCCCAGGCCGAAGCTAAGAAGGGAACGCGGTCGATGCCGCGGCTGCCCCCGCAACTGTAAAGGGTTTATCTGACTGCTACGCCACTGCCTGAGCAAGGCGGGAAGGCGCAGCCAGCGCCGGCTTCACCGCCGGCAAGCCCCAAGCCAGGAGACCTGCCTCGCAACCGATTTTCTACTTCAACCGGGCGGGGTGATCCGGTGGCGAATTCTGCTTCTGCGCACCCGCGCAGGGCCAATCGTCCCGTATGCCCGCCCCAAAGGGCATCCGATGAAAACACTGGCCAAACTTCCCGTCACCATCGTTACCGGCTTCCTTGGCTCGGGCAAGACCACCTTGCTGCGCCACATGCTGGACAATGCCCAGGGCCGCCGCATCGCGGTGATCGTCAACGAGTTCGGCGAGCTGGGCATTGACGGTGAAATCCTCAAGCAATGCTCCATCGGCTGCACCGAGGAAGAGGCCAACGGCCGCGTTTACGAACTGGCCAATGGCTGCCTGTGCTGCACCGTCCAGGAAGAGTTCTTCCCGGTGATGCGCGAACTGGTTGCCCGTCGCGGCGACCTCGACCACATCCTGATCGAAACCTCGGGCCTGGCTCTGCCAAAACCGTTGGTACAAGCCTTCCAATGGCCGGAAATCCGTAGCGCCTGCACGGTTGACGCAGTGATCACTGTGGTTGATAGCCCGGCCGTGGCCGCTGGCACCTTTGCCGCGTTCCCGGACCAGGTCGACGCCCAGCGCAAACTCGACCCTAACCTGGACCATGAATCGCCGCTGCACGAGTTGTTCGCCGACCAATTGGCCAGCGCTGACTTGGTGATCCTCAACAAGTCCGACCTGATCAGCGCCGAAGACCTGGCCCGCGTGCGCCTGGAAGTCGCCGAAGAGCTGCCGCCTGCCGTAAAAATCATCGAAGCCAGCAGCGGTCGCCTGCCGCTGGACGTGTTGATCGGGCTGGGCGCCGGCTCCGAAGAGCACATCGACGGTCGCCACAGCCATCACGATCATCACCACGAAGGTGAAGACGACCACGATCACGATGCCTTCGATTCGATTTCCATCGAACTGCCCCAGGCCGACGAAAGCCTGTTGCTCGATGCACTGACCCAACTGGTGGTGCAGCACGGCATTCTGCGGGTCAAGGGTTTTGCCGCCATCCCGAACAAGCCGATGCGCCTATTGATCCAGGGCGTGGGCACCCGCTTCGACAAGCACTTCGACCGCGCCTGGCGCGCCGATGAGCCACGCGCCACGCACTTGGTGCTGATCGGCCAGGAACTGGACGCCACCTTGCTCGAAGCGCAGTTGCGCGCCGCCCTCAGCGTTTAAGCCATGCACCTGCTCAGGACCCAGCCCGGCGGTTTCGTCTCGGATGACAACATTGCCGACCTTGGACAAACCCCCGCCGACCTGGTGATCCTGTGCAGCGGCGATTCCAGCCTGGCGCTGCTGGCCGAAGCGGCCCAGCAGTTGCCCGAGGATTACCCGAGCCTGCGCCTGGCCAACCCGATGCAGGTGCAAAACCACGCCTCGGTCGATTTGTATGTGGACGAGGTGCTGCGCCACGCCAAGGTCATTCTGATTTCACTGCATGGCGGCATCGGTTATTGGCGCTATGGCATCGAACGCCTGGTGGAATTGGCAGAGCGCGGTGTGCAGCTGATTCTGGTGCCGGGAGATGATCGCCCGGACCCGGAACTCAGCGGCCTGAGCACCGTGGACGCCGAACAACGCGATCGTCTGTGGCACTTCCTGCGCCAAGGCGGCCTGGGCAATGCCCTGGATTTCTACCGTTGCCTCGCCTCCCAATACCTGGGGCGCGACTACGCCTGGGCCGAGCCACAAACCCTACCGCGCACGGCGATTTATCACCCGCATAAAGCTAACGCCAGCCTGCAGGATTGGCAGGCTGACTGGCTGCCTGACGTTCCAGTGGCTGCGGTGCTGTTTTACCGCTCTCACTTGCAGGCCGCGAATACCGGCTTTATCGATGTTTTTTGCCAACGCCTGCAGGCGGCGGGACTTAACCCGCTGCCGATGGCCGTGGCCAGTTTGAAAGAACCCGGCTGCCTGACGGTGGTCGAGGACCTGCTGGATGAGGTCAACGCCTCGGTGATTCTCAACACCACCGGCTTTGCCCAGTCCAGCCCCGAAGCGCCGCATTTGCGGCCGTTTCGCCGCAATATTCCGGTGATCCAGGCGATTTGCGCCCAGGACAACGAACCTGGCTGGCAGGCCAGCGAACAAGGCCTCGGCCCGCGTGACTTGGCCATGCACATCGCCTTGCCAGAGCTGGACGGGCGCATCATCAGCCGGCCCATCAGTTTCAAGGATTTGGCATGGCGCAGTGAGCGCAGCCAGTCGGATGTGGTGTGTTACCGCGCGCAGCCGGAACGCATGGATTTTGTCGCCGAGCTGGCGCGGCGCTGGGTCGAACTGGCGCGGGTGCCGAACGCGCAAAAGCGTATCGCGCTGATCCTCGCCAATTACCCGACGCGCGACGGGCGTATCGGCAATGGCGTGGGCCTGGACACGCCAGCGGCGGCGCTGAATATCCTGCGGGCCCTGCAAGCCGAAGGTTATCCGCTGCCGCAAGTGTTGCCGGAAAGCGGCACAGCGCTGATTCATCAATTGCTGGGCGGCGTCACCAACGACCTGGACAGCCTCGACCTGCGGCCTTGCCATCAAAGCCTGGGCCTGGACGACTACGAGGTGATGTTCAGCCGCTTGCCCGAGGCCAACCGCCAGGCGGTGCTGACGCGCTGGGGTACGCCGCACACCGATCCGATGTTCCGTGACGGGCGCATGATGATCGCCGGCCTGCGTTTTGGCCTGACCTTCGTCGGCATTCAACCGGCGCGGGGTTATCAGGTGGATGCCAGTGCCGTGTACCACGACCCGGATTTGGTGCCGCCTCATGGCTACCTGGCGTTCTACTTCTGGCTGCGCCAGACCTACGGTGCCCACGGCGTGATCCACGTCGGTAAGCACGGCAACCTGGAGTGGCTGCCGGGCAAGGGTGTCGGCCTGTCCGAAAACTGCTGGCCGGATGCGCTGCTGGGGCCGCTGCCAAATATTTACCCGTTTATCGTGAATGACCCCGGCGAAGGTGCCCAGGCCAAGCGCCGCACTCAGGCTGTCATCATCGACCACTTGATGCCGCCGCTGACCCGCGCCGAAACCTATGGCCCGCTGCGCGACCTTGAGCTCTTGGCCGACGAGTATTACGAAGCACAATTGCTAGACCCGCGGCGTGCCCGCGAGCTGCAAAAGGACATTCTCAAGCTGGTACGGGAAACCCGTATCGACCAGGAACTGGCGCTGGACGAAAGCCTCGACAGTGACGCCGACGCCGCGATCTGGCTGCCGCGCCTGGACACCTACCTGTGTGACTTGAAGGAGTCGCAGATTCGCGACGGCCTGCATATCTTCGGTGAGTCACCCCAGGGCCGCTTGCGCATTGACACCTTGCTGGCGTTGCTGCGCATTCCCCGTGGCGATGGCCGTGGGCCGCAGTCGAGCCTGTTACGGGTGTTGGCCAAGGCCTTTGAGCTGGGTTTCGACCCGCTGGACTGCGCCCTTGCTGAACCCTGGACCGGGAGACGTCCGGCGGTGTTGCAGAAGATCGACGATCAAGTCTGGCGCACCGCTGGCGACACCCGCGAACGCCTCGAATTGTATGCGGCGCGGCTGATCGAGCAGGCGCTGAATGGCGTGGTCGAGCAGCTTGAAGAGTCGGGCTGGGAGGACGTCAAGGCCGTTATCGAGAGCTTGCGCATCGTCGTCGCCCCGCGCCTGGACGCCTGCGGCCCGGCAGAAATGCGGGGTTTGCTGGATGCTCTGGGCGGGCGCTTCGTGCCGGCTGGCCCCAGTGGTGCGCCCAGCCGTGGCCGGCTGGACGTGCTGCCCACGGGGCGTAATTTTTTCTCGGTGGATGTGCGCAACCTCCCGACCACCACCGCCTGGCGTATCGGGTTCCAGTCGGCGAACCTGATTCTGGAGCGGCATTTACAGGATCACGGCGACCACCTGCGCCAGCTTGGCCTGTCGGTATGGGGCACTGCGACCATGCGCACCGGCGGCGACGATATCGCTCAGGCCATGGCGTTGATGGGCGTGCGGCCGGTCTGGGCGACGGGCAGCCAGCGGGTGGATGACTTTGAAATCCTGCCGATCAGCCTGCTGGACCGGCCGCGTGTTGACGTCACCTTGCGGGTGTCCGGGTTCTTTCGTGACGCGTTCGCCAACCTGATCCGCTTGTTCGATGCGGCGGTGCAGGCCGTCGCGGCGCTGGACGAACCCGACGACATGAACCCCCTGGCGGCCAAGGTCCGCAGCGAGCGCGAGGCTTTGCGCCTGTCGGGCCTGGACGAGGAAGCAGCGGCGAAGCAGGCCGGTTGGCGGATTTTCGGTGCCAAGCCAGGTGCCTACGGTGCTGGCGTGCAGGGCGCAATTGATGGCCGCCTGTGGCAGAGCCGCGAAGACCTGGCCGAGGTTTACTTGAACTGGGGAGGCTACGCGTATGGCGGCTCCGACGAAGGCACCGCCGCCCGCGAACAGTTCGCCCAGCGCCTGAGCCAGGTCCAGGCGGTGCTGCAGAACCAGGACAACCGCGAGCACGATTTGCTGGATTCCAACGATTACTACCAGTTCCAGGGCGGTATGCTCGCCGCCGTGGAAACCCTCAGCGGCGACAAGGCCGCCAGTTATCACGGTGACCACAGCCAGCCGGACCTGCCGAAAATCCGCACACTGAAGGAAGAGCTGAACCGGGTGATCCGCGCCCGGGCGGGCAATCCCAAGTGGATCGAAGGGGTCAAGCGCCACGGCTATAAAGGTGCGTTCGAAATGGCGGCGACTGTGGACAATCTGTTCGCTTTCGATGCGACCACGGCGCTGATCGATGATCATCAATATGCCTTGTTGGCCGATGCCTATTTGCTCGACCCTGACACCCGTGCCTTTGTGCAGCAGCACAACCCCGATGCCCTGCGGGACATGACCGAGCGCATGCTGGAAGCCCAGCAGCGCGGCATGTGGCAGGAGCCGGGAGCGTATCGCGAGGCGTTGGAAAACTTGTTGTTGGATATAGAAGAAGACAGTTGATGACCGACATTCCGCATTTCCCGTTATCCGCTGTCGTCGGCGCCGACGAGCTGAAACTGGCCCTGTGCCTGACCGCCATCGACCCGAAGATCGGCGGCGTGCTGATCGAAGGCCCACGTGGCATGGCCAAGTCCACCCTGGCTCGTGGCCTGGCAGACCTGTTGGCCAGCGGCCAGTTCGTCACACTGCCCCTTGGCGCAACCGAAGAGCGCCTGGTGGGCACCCTCGACCTGGACGCCGCATTGGGCGAAGGGCGTGCGCAATTCTCTCCCGGCGTGTTGGCCAAGGCCGACGGCGGCGTGCTGTACGTCGATGAAGTCAACTTGCTGCCTGATCACCTGGTGGACGTGTTGCTGGACGTCGCCGCCAGCGGTACCAACCTGATCGAGCGTGACGGCATTTCCCACCGACATTCGGCGCGCTTTGTGCTGATCGGCACCATGAACCCGGAAGAGGGCGAGCTGCGCCCGCAATTGCTCGACCGCTTTGGTTTCAACGTAGCGTTGGGCGGGCATACCTTGCCGGCCGAACGTGGCCAGATCATCCGGCGGCGGCTGGACTTCGACAGCGACCCTCTGGGTTTCTGCGAGCAGTGGGCCGATCAACAATCCCAATTGCGTGAGCGTTGCACTCAAGCACGGGCACTGCTGGAAAGCATCCCGCTGGATGATCAGGCGCTGGAGCAGATCACCCAGCGCTGCTTCGCCGCAGGTGTCGACGGCTTGAGGGCCGACCTGGTCTGGCTGCGAGGCGCCCGTGCCCATGCGGCGTGGCGTGGTGCAACGGCTATCGGCGAGGAAGATATTGGCGCCGTGGCGGAATTCGCCCTGCGGCATCGACGCCAGGAGCAATCGCCACCGGCCAGCCCACCTGCGAGCGGCCAGTCGCCGAACCCTTCGGACCCCGCTCAGGGCCAGGGCCAGGGCCAATGGGGCGACATGCCTGCACCCGCCTTACCGGCAGGCGCCCGCCGAGATGTACCTTCCTGGCCAAAAAAGCCCTAGGCATTCGCCCTCGATCGGACACGGGGGCGGATGCACGGCCCAAGGCGGGTCAACTCAATAAAGGCCGGCAAGGCGCGGCGCGCACCACCACCGAAGGCTCGATCAACTGGCCGAGCACCTTGCTTGGCGGCAGGCCGCAACGTCGTGAAGACCTGGTGTACCGCCTGCGTAGCCGTTCAGCCCATGAATTGTGGCTGGTGATCGTCGATGCGTCGGCGTCTACCCGGCGCCATCAGGCGTTGAGCGATGCCAAGGGTTTATTGGCGCAGCTGTTTGATGATGCCTATCGGCAGCGTGCGCGCATGGCATTGCTGACCGCCAGCGGGCAATCGCCCAAATGGCAAGTGCAAGGGTTGAAGGCAGCCAAAGGCCTGAACCACTGGCTCGACGGCCTCGGGGCCGGCGGTGGCACACCACTGCTGGCGGCGCTGACCGAGGCGGGGCATTGGCTGGTGGACCGGCGCAAGCGGTATCCGGCGGAGCAGCAGCGCTTGTTGGTGGTGACGGATGGGCGGCTCAAGCAGGTTTCGGGTTTACCGCAACTCGACTGTCCGGGATTACTCATCGATATCGAGCGGGGACCGATTCGGTTGGGCCGAGCCAGCGAACTGGCTACCGGGTTGCAGATTGATTATCGGCATATCGATAGTTTGTAGACGGTAAAACTGAATTGGGAAGCAGCCTGCTTTTAAAGAGGAACTTTCCGACATTAATTAGTGATGGCAACTCTTTACTCTCTGGCCTTTCGCAAAAGCCAGGGATGAAAGGCATGATTTCCAGCGCATTAACGGGTCCATTCTTCGACCACAGCCGCCACAAACTCTGGGTGCGCGATGTCGACGCATCCCTCGACGTCCTGATCTTTGAGGGCGAAGAACAACTGAGCCGCCCCTTCAAGTACCTCATCGAATTCACCAGCGCCCAGCACGACATAGACGCCGAAAAAATCCTCGGCAAAGACGCCAGTTTCAGCCTGCATGCGGTGCCAAAAAAGCTCTCGTTCCTGGGCCTTGAACCACCCAAAGTAATGCCGCTGCGCACACTGACTGGCGTGATCACCGGTTTCAAACGCCTGGCCGGCTCCAACGACGAAGCCCGCTACGAAATCACCCTGGAACCGCGCCTGGCGCTGCTTGGCCGGGGCAAACAGTTTCGCATCTACCAGCACCAGTCGGTGCCGCAGATCGTCGAGAGCATCCTGCGCGATCGTCACGACTTCGAAGGCCAGGACTTTTACTTCCAACTGGCACGCGACTACCCCAGGCGCGAACAGGTCATGCAGTACGGCGAAAGCGACCTGAAGTTCATCTCCCGCCTGCTGGCGGAGGTCGGCATCTGGTACCGCTTCGTCCGTGACGAACGCTTGAACATCGATGTCGTGGAGTTCCACGACGACCAGCGCCACTACCAGTTCGACGTCGAATTGCCGTACCGCCCGCCATCAGGCCTGAGCAGCAGCGAACAGGACGGCGTATGGAAACTGCACTCCAACCACCAGGTGGTGGAACAGAACGTGCACATCCGCGCGTACCACCACCGTGACGCCAACGCCTACCTTGACGGCGACATCGACCAGACCCGTGGTGCCGAAACCACCTATGGCGAGGCCTATCACTACGCCGAACCCTACACCGCCCTCGGTGACCGCCTGGACCAGGACGAAGACCTGCTCAGCGAAAGCGGCTACTTTTACGCCCGGCTCAAGCATGAGCGTTACCTGAATGACCAGACTCAACTGGGCGGCATCAGCAGTAGCGCGATCCTTGCACCGGGCCAGGTGCTCAACATTTCCGGCGGCGCGCCGCAGGCATTTACCCCTGGCGCGGTCATCATCCGGCTGGTCACCCGTGCCGCCCGGGACCGCAGCTTTGAAGCCACTTTCGAGGCCATACCCTATTCGGAAACCGTGTGCTTCCGACCGCCACCGCTGGACAAACCGCAAGTCGCCGGCACCGTCCCGGCCCGCGTCACCAGCCCCCAGGCCAATGACCCCTACGGGCATATCGATCTGGAAGGCCGCTACAAAGTCAACTTCCTGTTCGACCGCGACACCTGGAAGCCCGGTGAAGAAAGCGTGTCGCTACGCCTGGCCCGCCCTTACGCCGGCAACACCCACGGCCTGCACCTGCCACTGATCCCTGGCACCGAAGTGGCCGTCGCCTTCGAACAGGGCGACCCCGACCGGCCCTACATCGCCCACGCCTTGCACGACAGCCAACACCCGGACCACGTCACCCTGCGTAACCACAAGCGCAACGTACTGCGCACCCCGGCCAACAACAAACTGCGCATGGATGACACGCGGGGCGAGGAGCACATCAAGCTCAGCACCGAGTACGGCGGCAAGAGCCAGCTCAACCTTGGGCATTTGGTGAATGGTGCGCGGAAAAAACGGGGGGAGGGGTTTGAGTTGCGTACCGATGGGTGGGGCGCGATTCGGGCTGGGAAGGGGTTGTTCATTAGTACTGATGAGCAAACCAAAGCGCAGGGTACACAACTCGACATGAGTGCTGCCATTGAGCAACTGGAAATCGCGCTGTCGCTGGCTCGCTCCCTGGTCAGTGCTGCTCATGGCGCCGAGGTGATACCTGCTGATATCGCCAGCAAAGAAAATTTGGATCAAGCACTCACGGGGTTGGCGCAATCGGGCGTGTTGATGCACGCCCTTGATGGTATCGGCATGGTGAGCCCTAAAGCTGTGCTCTTGTCTTCCGGTGGCGAAAGCGTGGGGATTTTGGCCGCTCATAACACCGACATCGGTGCTGGACAGGACATCACTGCGGTGGCTGAGAGAGCGGTCAGTGTGCTCGCGAATGCAGAACTGCAACTCAAGGCCGCTCAAGGCAAGGTCGAGTTACATGCCTTGGGAAGCAACCTTCACGCGCTGGCGAAAACTGACATCAAAATCGAAAGCATCAAAGGCCGTGTAGAAATCAGCGCCCCTCAAGAACTGTTGCTGACGTGCGGTGGTGCATACATTCGCTTGAAGGGGGGTGAAATCGAGCTAGGGGCGCCGGGTAATATCTATCTCAAGGCGGCCCATGTGGAAAAGCTTGGAAGCGCCAGCGTGGATACACCGGTATCACCGCTGCCGGCAGGTTATTCCGGTGGCTACACCTTGAAAGATGACACCCAAGCGCCGATGCCCTTTACCCGCTATCGGATCACCACCCCGCAGGGTGAGGTGTTCAAAGGTGTGACCGACGAGGCGGGCAAGGCCATGAGCGTTCATACGCTGGTACCGGGAGACTTGAAGGTTGAGTTTCCCGAGTCCGATAAATGGATCAGTTTTTCCGCGCCGGTTGAGTTGAACCATCAGGGCATAAAGTGCACGGCGACAATGGACGATGGAACGGTTCTGCAAGGTGAGTTTGATAGTCAGAACAAGGCGAGTTTTTATTCTTTTGCAGGTAACGCCTGTGTCAAGTTTGAAGTGGCTGAACTTGCGCCGCAGGAAAGTGGCATCAGTGGCGCCGAAGCAATACTGAAAAAGATTATGGAGTAAATAAGGTGGATGCCTTTTATCGAAATTATCTGGTTCGAGAGAATCATTCGGTTGATCTTGAAATTTTGGAGCGTGCACTTGAGAGCTTTGAAGGAGTAGCTCTTAAATTCTCCGTCGACGTTATAAAAGATGCGAATCAGCGTGGTAACTACAATGAAAATGTTAAGCGGGTCAAAGCGCAGGTGTTGATTCAAGTGAATAACGGCAGCCTGTCAGCGAAGGAGGCTGCGGAATTTTGCTACGAGATGCGAAATAAAATCATGGCCGAGACCCGGGCCAGGACATCCATGATTGGGCGGGCTATTGCCGAAAAGGAAAAAGCAATTCCTCCCACACTGGAGAAATTGCTGGATGACAAGTCCAGTAAAAGGTTTGGTCAGAAGTTTTCTGAGTTGAGTGGTTATCAGCGAAGCTCTATTCATTATGAAATAATTGAGGCGTCGGCCAGGCCGAGCACTAAATTCAATGTGCGAAATAAAGTTCTTGCGGTGGCTGGTAAAGTGCTGGTTGTTGTGACTATTGCCTATGTTGTGTACGACGTTGCTAATGCGGAAAACAAGCAGAAGGAGATTGCAAAACAGGCCCTTGTAATTGGCGGCGGAGCCTTGGGGGTGGTGATCGCAAAAAGTTTTGGCTCCTTGTTGTGCGGGCCAGGGGCTCCGATATGCGCTATTGCGGTTTTACTTACAGCTGGACTTACCCTCGGGTGGGGAGCTTCAGAGTTTGCTGAGTTTTTTGACGAGGAACTCGAAGAGTTTACCAAGTGGCAAGTCAAGTAGGTGGAAGATATAGAGTCTCTGCTATTGATTTAAAGTGCTGCTGAGGTATGAGATTGGGTTGTGTTGTGTTTTTTGAGTTGCTTGCAAAGAGGTGAGTGTGGCGACGTGGACTGTAATTAAATTACTTTTGGCGCTTTTGCCTTTTGTGGTCGGTTTTATTGGTATAGGGGTCAATAGTTATGTGGCGCGGCGTGATTTTGATGTGATACTGAAAACCTTTGAGAAAAGCTGGATTGTTGTGTCCTATGTTAACTTATGGGGCGATGGACTTTTCTCGCGCAGCACAATATCTATGATGGTAGCTGGAACTGTGGTTTGGCCGAATAGGCATCTTCGTGAGGGTACTCTTTGTCCTGAGGAACTTGCCCGGTTACCTCGGTCCGTAAGGTTGCGAATGAAGTGGTCTGTAGCACTTGTTTGCGGTGGGGGTATGGGGATATTTGTAGGTCTTTTTATAATGAAAATGATTAGGTGGCTAAGTTAGCCTGGTGGGTAAGGGCATATGTTGATAACTCGTGTTGTCGGTTATTTTAACTAAATTAACAATCCAAGTGATCAGGGAAGTCCATGAGCGACACCCATCACCGCACGGCCACAGTCTGCACTTACAATGACGTTATCGTCGATAAACAAAAACAGCATTGGGTCGAATTCCAGTTGCGGGGCGAACAGGGCGAACGTCTGGCGAACATGCTGTGGCGCGCCGTGAACGACGCCACCCGCGTCGACTGTACCTCGGAATATTCGGGCCTGAGCGATGCCCAAGGCGTGATCCGGGTAGACGGTCTGCACTCGATACCCATTACTTTGCTGGTAGCAGCCAACCTGCTGGCCGAGGAACTGCGAACCCGGCGCCTGCGTTGCGCTCGGCCCGAACCGCACCGTCCGATTGTTGGTGAGCACACGCCTTTGCATATCCCCCAGCGTTCAGGGTTTTCGCCGATTGAGCAGCAGGCGATTGCGGCGGGTCATGACTATCACTATCTGCGTGTCGCCCAGTTGTGTGACCAACAGCCCAGCTTTGACGCTCCATTGTCACGCCCAAAACAACTTCCGGCCTTTCACTTTCCAGATTCGACCGTAAAGGCCCTTAAGTGTGTCCGTTCGGAATAAGTTGATTATATAACGTTCTGGATTCCGGTGGTTTTTGGGGGTGCTGGAAGCACCAAGACGATTTCTTTGTAATGCGATAATGGAATATCTACTTCCGGGCTTATGTTGGCGACTAATAATGAGTGGAGTTCTCGATTCCCGCGCCAATTTATGGTTGATGCTCTCCTGTTTGAATTGTGATGCGCGTACGCGACGTGCAAAAGGCTTGGGAGGCTTGGGCACAGCACTCTATAGCGGTGTATGCCAGTTGCGTTCTATTGCCAGATCGGGTGACCGCCAGCGTGCTGATGCAGGTCCCTCTTAACTCACCACGCCGAACCTCGCAGGCACGGCGTATTGATGCTTTGCCAACACAGGGTGAGCGAGCTTTGGCCGGGTTGCAATTGCTGCTACAGGGCGTGGAGCCAGTATTGCGGGTTCTGCCGGCAGGCCAGAAATTGCGTGTCACCCTGTTAAATGATGCCGACCCCCAGCAATACGAGAAACTTCGCAATGCCTGGGAGCATAATTGGTCCACCGTTGGCCACGAGTCGCCGCCCCCGACACTTACTGTCACCGCCGAACTGTCGTACCAATGGACGCAAGAAAACCTGCAAACCCCCAGCCCAGTCTTCGACTTGATGCTGGTGGTCCAGGTGCAGGGCGAAGCCGCTTATTCCGATGGGCTAGCAGCCTTGCTGCTGTACCCCGACAGCTTGGTAGGCCCGTGGGGTTTGCCGGTGCAAGGGCGCTTGTTACGTCCGATACCGCTGGCCATCAATGCGCTGGACAGCGAATTGGCGATGTTCCTGCAAACCCAGCCCGGCGCTCGCCAGGCAACAGGCCTGCTGGCTGATGCCGCCCACTGGCAGCATCTGATAGGCAGCGCGCTGGCCATTGGGCTTCGCTGGAGGTGGAGCAACAGTGGATTCAGGAGCCCGTGTATGGTTTACAGGGCCCGTTCAGTCAATGGCTGTGGCGACAATAGGGGTGGAGATGGTTCAGCATCAAGGGCACTCGTTGCTGATGCTGGCCGAGGAAAAATCGCAATGCTGGATTAGCACGGTTACTGCCGGAAAACCGGTATGAAAAAAAAGAAGTAATTTCTGGCTGGGAGCCTTACACAAAAAACAGGCGCTTTGAACAAGCCTATGCCGCCCCCGGCACATTCGGCCAAAGATCCGCCACCAGGAACAGCCGCTCGGCTTCTTCCCACTCACCTTCGCCATTTTCCACCAGCCGCACCAGTAATTGCGCGGGCGCCATCGGATCCAGTTGCGCGAGCCAGTGCTGCATTTGGTACGCATCCCAGGCTTGATCGGCCGGGTAGTGCGCCGGCGCAAGCCAGGCATGGCGGGGCAGGGGTTGCCAGCGTCCGGCCGGGCTCTGTGCAACAAACCTCGACCAATCGCGCTGATGCAACCAGCGCCCATTCAAATGCTGTGGATGCGCCCCAAGCGGTGACTGCGCAGTGCCGGGCCACGGATACAGTAGATACCCGCCCAGCCATAGGTGTGCATCGAAGTGCTGGATATCCAGCGCCGCCAGCGCTTCACGGCTTTCCGGCCGGGCGGAAATCGGCAGTTGATGCTGGGCCAGGTGGGCAAGTTTGCGATCCAGCCGGTCATGGCAGCCAGGGCCCAGCCATTGCGCGGTGTCGCGGCCGTCTCCGTCCTGGGGGCCGAGATAGAGTTTGATCGCCAGTTCCAGATGGTGCACGCCGTCGCGGTCGCGCAGCAGCATGTCCAGTTCACCGAGGGTATGCCCGGCACGGCGGATCGGCAGGTTGGCCGCCAGCATCTCCACGCCTGGCGCGTGCTGTACAGCAAATTGCCACAGGCGTTCGTAGTACAGGCCCAGCCGCCGTGTGCGAGCCTGGCTCAACCAGTGCAGCAAGGCGCTACTGTCGTGGTCCAGTTGCCGCAGCCATTGTTCCAGCTGGTGAGGCGCCTGCACCCAGTCGCTGCCGGTCAGCGGATGGCGTTGTGGCCAGGGTGTTTGCGCGAGCATCGGCGGGGCGAGCATCACCCACGCCAGGTCGCGCACCTCGGGGTGGCGCAGTTGGCGGGGCAGGTTCTGTAATTCAGGAAACAGAGTCATGGTCCGAGCATAGCCTTTTAAGCGCCCGCAGGTGGCTGAGAACCGTTGTCGTCTGGGCTTTGCGGCGACAAAGGATTTTGCCTGAGGCCGCCTTTCGCCCATAATCGTTCTTTTTGCCAGTACCCAAACCCCGCAGGAGCCCCATGGAGCAATTTCGCAATATCGGCATTATCGGTCGCCTGGGCAGTACGCAGGTGCTGGACACCGTCCGCCGGCTGAAAAAGTTTCTGCTCGAGCGCCACCTGCATGTGATCCTCGAAGACACCATTGGTGAAATTCTACCGGGCCACGGCCTGCAAACATCGTCGCGCAAGATGCTCGGCGAAGTCTGCGATATGGTGATCGTGGTCGGCGGTGATGGCAGCCTGCTGGGCGCCGCCCGGGCGTTGGCGCGGCATAACGTGCCGGTGCTGGGGATCAACCGTGGCAGCTTGGGGTTTCTTACCGATATCCGTCCCGATGATCTTGAAGTTGAAGTGGCCAAGGTGCTGGACGGCCATTACCTGGTGGAAAACCGCTTCCTGTTGCAAGCCGAAGTGCGCCGCCACGGCGAGGCCATCGGCCAGGGCGACGCCCTCAACGACGTAGTGCTGCACCCTGGCAAATCGACGCGGATGATCGAGTTCGAGCTGTACATCGACGGCCAGTTCGTGTGCAGCCAGAAGGCTGACGGCCTGATCGTCGCCACGCCGACCGGCTCCACGGCCTACGCGTTGTCTGCCGGCGGCCCGATTATGCACCCCAAGCTTGACGCCATTGTGATCGTGCCGATGTACCCCCATATGTTGTCCAGCAGGCCCATCGTGGTCGACGGCAACAGTGAGCTGAAAATCGTGGTCTCCAAAGACATGCAGATCTACCCGCAAGTCTCCTGTGACGGGCAGAACCATTTCACCTGCGCCCCCGGTGACACCATCACCGTCAGCAAAAAAGCGCAGAAGCTGCGGCTGATTCACCCGCTGGACCACAACTACTATGAAGTGTGCCGGACCAAGTTGGGCTGGGGCAGCCGCTTGGGGGGTGGAGGCGACTGATGCTCGATCCCGCGCGTAGCTACGACCTGATTGGTGACGTGCACGGTTGCGCTCATACCCTTGAGCACTTGCTCGACCAACTGGGTTATCACAAACAGGGCGGCACCTGGCGCCACCCGTCACGTATGGCGGTGTTCCTCGGCGATATCATCGACCGCGGCCCACGGATTCGTGAGGCGCTGCATATCGTCCACGACATGACCGAGGCCGGCCAGGCGCTGTGCATCATGGGCAACCATGAGTTCAACGCATTGGGTTGGAGCACGCCGGCACCGCCGGGCAGCGGCAAACACTTCGTGCGTGAGCATACGCCGCGTCACGAGCGCTTGATCCACGAGACGTTGACGCAGTTCGAGCATCATCCAGGCGATTGGCACGATTTCCTGGGCTGGTTCTATGACATGCCACTGTTTGTCGACGCCGGACGGTTCAGGGTGGTGCACGCCTGTTGGGACAACGGCTTTATCGAGCCGCTGCGCGCGCATTTCCCCGATGGCTGTATCGACCAGCACTTCCTGCAGGCCGCTGCGGTACCCGGCAGTTTCGCCAGCAACGCCTTCGACCGCCTGCTGCGCGGTACCGACATGCGCCTGCCGGACGGCCTGACCCTGACCGGTGGCGACGGCCTGACCCGCTCATTCTTCCGTACCAAGTTCTGGGAAGACGACCCGAAAACCTACGGCGACATCGTGTTCCAGCCCGATGCATTGCCGGAGCCGGTGGCTGCTACGCCGCTGTCTTCCAGTGAAAAGAATTCCCTGCTGCGCTACGGCGTCGACGAGCCATTGCTGTTCGTCGGCCACTATTGGCGCAGCGGTAAACCGGCGCCGATTCGCCCGAACCTCGCTTGCCTGGACTACAGCGCAGTGCTGTACGGCAAGTTGGTGGCCTACCGACTGGATCAGGAAACCTGTCTGGACCCCCGTAAATTTGTTTGGGTCGATGTCGAACGCCCTGAGGTGATTTCATGAGTGCCGTTGCTGTATTGCGCCTGCCCCTGACCGTGGACCTGGGCGGTTTCGTCAAATTGCTGCAACGCATGCAGGTGCCCCATCGCGTCAGCGAGGAAGCGGGGGAGCAGGTGTTGTGGGTGCCCGACGCCATCAGCGAGGACGTGCGCAGCCTGTACCAGCGTTTTCCCGCTGGCGATCCGGACCAGCAATTGGACATTCCTGCGCAGGAGGCTGCCAAGCGTCCCGGCTTTGTCCAGCAACTGCGCTATAGCCCGCTGACCGCGCTGATTCTGTTGTTGAGCGTGATCGTCGGCGCAGTGACGATGCTGGGCGATAACCTGCAAGCCATGAGCTGGCTGACCTTCCTGCCTTTCAGCGTGGTCGGTGAGTACATCCACTTCACGTCATTGGCCGACAGCCTTGCGTCGGGACAGTGGTGGCGACTGGTGACGCCGATGCTGATCCACTTCGGCATCCTTCACTTGGCCATGAACGGCATGTGGTACTGGGAGCTGGGGCGGCGTATTGAGGTGCGCCAGGGCAGTATCAACCTGTTGGGCCTGACGCTGCTGTTCAGCCTGGTGTCGAACTACGCGCAATACTATTTTGGTGGCCCCGGCCTGTTTGGCGGGTTGTCCGGTGTGCTTTATGGGCTGCTCGGGCATTGCTGGATTTATCAATTACTCTCGCCGAACCCGGCTTACCGCCTGCCCCGTGGCGTGTTGGTGATGATGCTGGTGTGGCTGCTGCTGTGCCTGTCGGGCCTGGTGTCGATGATTGGCTTTGGCGAAATTGCCAATGCGGCTCACGTCGGTGGGTTGGTAGCAGGTTGCCTGACCGGTTTGTTGGGCGGCTTGTACAGCCGCCGCAAAATGTCTCCTATTTAGTTAAGGAAGAGTCTTATGTCCTCTTTTGTTGAAATGATCGAAAACATCACCCCGGACATCTACGAGAGCCTCAAGCTCGCCGTGGAAATCGGCAAATGGTCCGATGGCCGCAAGCTCACCGCCGAGCAGCGCGAACTGTCCCTGCAGGCGGTGATCGCCTGGGAACTGCAAAACCTGCCGGAAGACCAGCGCACAGGCTACATGGGCCCGCAGGAATGCGCCTCGAAGTCGGCGCCGGTGCCAAACATCCTGTTCAAGTCGGATGCCATCCATTGATTGAGATTGGCCGTGGTGCAGTCAGCAAAATGTCGGCGCAGTTGGGTGAGCCGACCGTTCAATATGCGTTTCGCCTGGGCGATACAGAGGTGCCGGTTAACCCGTTGATCGGCAGCCATGTACGCCTGGAATTCCTCGGTGCGATCCATTGCAGCCACTGTGGTCGCAAGACCAAGACCAGTTTCAGCCAGGGTTATTGCTACCCGTGCATGACCAAGCTGGCCCAGTGCGACCTGTGCATCATGAGTCCCGAGCGCTGCCATTACGATGCAGGCACCTGCCGCGATCCGGGCTGGGGTGAAAAATTCTGCATGACCGATCACGTGGTTTACCTGGCCAACTCGTCGGGGATCAAGGTCGGCATCACCCGTGCCACGCAACTGCCTACGCGCTGGCTGGACCAGGGCGCGAGCCAGGCGCTACCGATCATGCGCGTGGCTACGCGCCAGCAGTCGGGCTTCGTTGAAGACTTGTTTCGCAGCCAGGTGGCGGACAAGACCAACTGGCGCGCGCTGCTCAAGGGCGATGCCCAGGCAGTCGACCTCAAGCAGGTGCGCGACGAGCTGTTCGCTTCTTGTGCCGAAGGCCTGTTGGATTTGCAGGAACGCTTTGGCTTGCAGGCCATCCAACATGTGACTGACCTCGAACCGATTGAAATCCGCTACCCGATCGAGCAGTACCCGACCAAGATCGTCAGCTTCAATCTGGACAAGAACCCGATTGCCGAAGGCACGCTGATGGGGATCAAAGGCCAATACCTGATCTTCGATACCGGCGTAATCAATATTCGTAAATACACGGCCTACCAGCTCGCCGTGCATCAGTAGAAGGACGACCGACATGCGCACCGAACAGCCGAAGATGATTTACCTGAAGGACTATCAGGCGCCGGACTACCTGATCGACGAGACGCACCTGACCTTCGAGCTGTTCGAGGACCACAGCCTGGTCCACGCGCAGTTGGTGATGCGCCGAAATCCCGAACGCGGTGCCGGCTTGCCGCCGCTGGTGCTCGACGGGCAACAACTGGAGCTGCTGTCGGTAAACCTGGCTGACCAGGAACTGATGGACGCTGATTATCAGTTGACCGACAGCCACCTGACCCTGCACCCGGCCAGCGCTACGTTCACCCTCGATACCACCGTGAAGATCCACCCGGAAACCAACACCGCCCTGGAAGGCCTGTACAAATCCAGCGGTATGTTTTGCACCCAGTGCGAAGCTGAAGGCTTTCGCAAGATCACCTATTACCTCGACCGCCCGGACGTGATGAGCACGTTCACCACCACGGTGATTGCCGAGCAACACAGCTATCCGATACTGCTGTCCAACGGTAACCCGATTGCTTCAGGCCCTGGGGAAGATGGCCGGCACTGGGCGACCTGGGAAGACCCGTTCAAGAAGCCTGCCTACCTGTTCGCGCTGGTCGCCGGTGACCTTTGGTGTGTCGAAGATACCTTCACCACCATGACCGAGCGCACCGTGGCCCTGCGTATCTATGTCGAGCCGGAAAACATCGACAAGTGCCAGCACGCCATGAACAGCCTGAAGAAGTCCATGCGCTGGGACGAGGAAGTCTACGGCCGCGAGTACGACCTGGACATCTTCATGATCGTTGCGGTCAACGACTTCAACATGGGCGCCATGGAAAACAAGGGCCTGAATATCTTCAACTCCAGCGCCGTGCTGGCTCGCGCCGAGACGGCGACCGACGCCGCGCACCAGCGGGTTGAAGCGATCGTCGCCCACGAATACTTCCACAACTGGTCGGGTAACCGCGTGACCTGCCGCGACTGGTTCCAACTGTCGCTCAAGGAAGGTTTCACGGTGTTCCGTGATTCGCAGTTCTCCGCCGACATGAACTCGGCCACGGTCAAGCGTATTCAGGACGTGGCCTACCTGCGCACTCATCAATTCGCCGAAGATGCCGGCCCCATGGCTCATGCCGTACGCCCGGACAGCTTTATCGAAATATCCAACTTCTATACCCTGACCGTGTACGAAAAGGGCTCGGAAGTGGTCGGCATGATCCAAACCTTGCTCGGCGCCGAAGGGTTCCGTAAAGGCAGCGACCTGTACTTCGAGCGCCATGACGGCCAGGCCGTGACCTGTGATGATTTCATCAAGGCCATGGAAGACGCCAACGGCGCCGACCTGACGCAGTTCAAACGCTGGTACAGCCAGGCCGGCACGCCACGCTTGGCGGTCAGCGAGTCCTACGATGCTGTTGCGAAAACCTACAGCCTGACCTTCAGCCAAAGCTGCCCGGAAACCCCGGACAAGGTCGAAAAGCTGCCGTTCGTGATTCCGGTAGAGTTGGGCTTGCTGGACGGGAAGGGCGCTGCTATCGCCTTGCGCCTGGACGGTGAAACGCAAGCAGGTGCGACGTCCCGGGTGATCTCGGTGACCGAGGCCGAGCAGACCTTCACCTTCGTCGACATCGCCGAGCAGCCACTGCCGTCGCTGTTGCGCGGGTTCTCGGCGCCGGTGAAGCTCAGCTTCCCGTATAGCCGCGATCAACTGATGTTCCTCATGCAGCACGATAGCGACGGCTTTAACCGTTGGGACGCCGGCCAACAATTGTCGGTGCAGGTGTTGCAGGAACTGATCGGCCAGCATCAGCAGGGCAAGGCGCTGGTGCTGGATCAACGCCTGATCACTGCACTGCGCAGCGTGTTGAGCGACGAAAGCCTGGACCAGGCGATGGTCGCCGAGATGCTCTCGCTGCCGAGCGAGGCGTATCTCGCGGAAATCAGCGAAGTGGCGGATGTCGACGCCATCCACGCTGCCCGTGAGTTCGCGCGCAAACAATTGGCCGATAACCTGTTCGAAGGATTGTGGCTGCGTTATCAGGCCAATCGTGACCTGTCGAAGAAAACCCCGTACGTGGCAGAGGCGGAACACTTCGCCCGGCGCGCTTTGCAGAACATCGCATTGTCGTACCTGATGCTCAGCGGCAAGCCTGAAGTACTGGCGGCGACCGTGGAGCAGTTTGATACGTCCGATAACATGACCGAACGCCTGACGGCGCTGGCGGTGCTGGTCAACTCGCCCTTCGAAAAAGAAAAGGCCAAGGCCCTCGCGGTGTTTGCCGAGAACTTCAAGGACAACCCACTGGTCATGGACCAATGGTTCAGCGTCCAGGCCGGCAGCGGTTTGCCGGGCGCTCTGGAGCGGGTCAAGGCGTTGATGCAGCACCCTGCGTTCAACATCAAGAATCCAAACAAGGTTCGGGCGTTGGTGGGTGCGTTTGCCGGCCAGAACCTGATCAACTTCCATGCTGCAGATGGCTCGGGGTATCGCTTCCTGGCGGATCTGGTGATTGAGCTGAACGGATTTAACCCGCAGATCGCTTCGCGACAATTGGCGCCGCTGACCCGCTGGCGCAAATACGACAGCGCGCGGCAGGCGCTGATGAAAGGGGAGTTGGAACGGATTCGCGCTTCGGGTGAACTGTCCAGTGATGTGTTTGAGGTGGTCAGTAAAAGCCTGGCTTAACGGATAACACCTGTACTCTGAACGGCCCGCTTTTTACAAAGCGGGCCGTTTTTTGTTCGTGGCCGGATCAGAGCTGACGATGGTAGTAATTATGTACTCAGACACATTGTGGGAGCTGGCTTGCCTGCGATAGCGGTGTATCAGCAATATATACGTTGGCTGATACACCGCTATCGCGGGCAAGCCAGCTCCCACATTTAACCGTGTGCGCTTTGGAACTCAGGACATTTCAGATCACCGGCGGCCAGCGCAGGTCTTGAGCATCATCCCCGCTATTACGAGGAAACCGCTCGGCTATCATCTCATGCGGCACACCCAGTGCCACGGCACTGGCCTTATCCAGGCGGGTGACTTGCTCTGCCGATAGCTGCACCTTCAATGCCCCCAACGTCGCGTCAAACTGCTCGCGGGTGCGCGACCCCAGAATTGGGATCAGCGCGGTAGTCGAACGGCGAGCTTTTTCCCGCAACCAGGCGATGGCAACGTGAGTCGGTGTGGCTTCCAGCTCGCTTGCAACTGCCAGCAAGGTATCGAGCACTGCTGTTTCCCGTGCAGTTTTTTCCGAGTGGATCAGCACGCCAAGCTTGCTTGCGCGGTTGTCACCCTGGCTCTCGCGGTACTTGCCGGTGAGAAAGCCACCGCCCAGCGGCGACCATAGCGTTGCGGCCAATCCCAGGGCTTCGGCCATCGGGAGCAATTCGCGGTCGGCGGTGCGTTCGGCCAGGCTGTATTCCACCTGGATCGCCACCAGCGGTGCAAAACCACGTACTTCGGCCAGCAGGTCGGCACGGGCAATGCGCCAGGCCGGGAAGTTCGACAGCCCGGCGTAATGGATCTTGCCGGCGCGTATCAGGTCGTCGAACCCCCGCAGGATCTCTTCCATGGGCGTGACGTTGTCGCTCAGGTGCGCCCAAAACAGGTCGATGTGATCGGTGTTCAAACGCTTGAGGCTCTCCTCGACAGCGCGAACCATATTCTTGCGATTGTTGCCGATCTTGATCGTGCCCTCGTCTTCGGGGCGGGTTCGCAGGGTGTACTTGGTAGCGACCACCAGGCGGTCGCGCTCCGCAGCGATGAATTCGCCGAGCAGCACTTCTGCCTGGCCGAATTGGTAGCCGTTGGCGGTATCGAGGAAGTTGCCACCGGCTTCAAGGTAGGCATCGAAGATTTGTTTGGCTTCATCGCGCTCGGCGCCATGGCCCCAGCCTGTGCCGAAATTACCCGTGCCCAGCGCCAGCTCTGATACCTGTAAACCGCTGCGACGACCAAAGACTTTGTTACGCATGAGTTAACTCCTGAAGCGGTAGTTTTATTTAAATGTTTAGCGACATGTATTTAATATGATGCGAGTAATATTGTCCGTCAAGGATCTTTTTTCGAAAGGGATAAGCGCCTGGCAAGTTTTGAGACAAGTCTGCCGAGGCCTGGCGCGGTCATGGCATACTGCCGCGCATGACTTTTGACTCACCACTCGCCGCTTATCAGCACGCTATCGACGAACAGGGTTTCGTTCCCGACGATGCCCAGCGTCGAGCGGTGCAAGCCTTGCAGGATTGCCATCAGGCGTTGCACCAGGGCACCACGCCGATTACCGGTGTTTACATGTGGGGGCCGGTCGGCCGGGGTAAAACCTGGCTGATGGATCAGTTCTACCAAAGCCTGCGCGTGCCTGCGCGGCGCCAGCACTTTCATCACTTCATGGGGTGGGTGCATCAACGCTCGTTCCTGCTGACCGGCACCCACGACCCCCTACAAGCCCTGGCGCGTGAACTGAGCCGGGAAGTGCGGGTGCTGTGTTTTGATGAGTTGTTCGTCAACGATATCGGCGACGCCATCATCCTGGGCCGGCTGTTTCAGGTGATGTTCGAGGAAGGCGTGGTAATGGTCTGCACCTCCAACCAGCCACCGGATCAGTTGTACGCCGATGGCTTTAACCGTGATCGGTTTTTGCCGGGCATCGCAGCCATCAAACAGCATATGCAAGTGGTGGCAGTCGACGGTGGTGAAGACCACCGCCTGCATCCGGGAGTGGCACAGCAACGTTACTGGGTTGATCAGCCTCAGGCGCTGGCGCAAGTGTTTGAGCAACTTAGTGCCGGGCAAGCAACAAGCAGTGCAGCGGTTGCTGTCGGTTACCGCAGCATCGTTGCCGTGCGTTCCAGCGAAACGGTGCTCTGGTGCCGTTATGCCGACCTCTGCGAACAGCCGCTGGCGGCCATGGATTTCATGCTGCTGTGTGATCGTTTCAAGGCGATTTTGCTGGGTGAGGTGCCCAACCTCAGCGCGCAAAAACGCCCTGGTCGAATTGCTCGTGGTACGGAAGACGCGGCCCAGCGGGTGGATGCTGGTGATCGGGAGTTGCCGGAGTTGTCCGTACACGATGACAGCGTCCGGCGTTTTATCGCGCTGGTAGATGAGTGCTATGACCGCAAGGTACCGCTATACATCGAAGCCAAGGTGCCGTTGGAGAGCCTCTACACCGAGGGCTACCTGGAATTCCCGTTCCGCCGCACCTTGAGTCGTTTGAAAGAGATGCAACTGGAGCGATTTGGCTAGCTTGGCGCGCTTTCACGCGCGCAATTGTAGTTAATCTTATTCATCTACTACGGGCGCCACGCTTACAATCGGGCCCTTTTATGGGGATGCAATCCCCGATCCGCCGTTGACGAGGAAGGAAATGGACAGCGCAGAAGTACTGGTGCTGCAAGCCAGTTACAGCAACCCTTTACACGCCGAGGCCATTGGCCTGGTGCTCAATCATTACGCAGAAGACCCCATGGGCGGCGGTCATAGTTTGCCGGCTGATCGTTTGCAACAATTGCCTGCCGAACTGGCTAAGCGTCCGTATGCCTTTAGCGTGCTGGCGTTTGTCGGCGGTATACCGGCTGGCTTGGTGAACTGCTTTGAAGGTTTCTCAACGTTTGCTTGCCGCCCGCTGGTCAACGTCCACGACGTGGTGGTGATGGATCAATTCCGCGGTTTGGGGCTGAGTCAGAAAATGCTGCAAAAGGTCGAAGAAATCGCTCGCCAGCGGGGCTGTTGCAAGATCACCCTGGAGGTGCTTGAAGGCAATGACGTGGCTCAGGCCGCCTACCGAAAGTTTGGGTTTGACGAGAATATTTTTGATCCCGCTCACGGCCGTATGTTGTTTTGGAGCAAGCCGCTTTAATGCTCTAACGAATAAAACGACAGGTACAAAAAAAGGCGCCAGCAAGTGGCGCCAAGTTGACCGTTACTATCAGAGCGGAATAGCAAAGGGTATTACGGTTAAATCAAGTGTTAGGTTGTTGTTCACCAACCGTTTGTTCAGCAGAACCAGACTTTTGACTCTTGTGATCGGTGGACGCTGTTTGTTCGGTAGTGCCGTGAATTTTGTCTTGAACGAAGCTGAAGTTGTTGTAGAACTCTTTCGAACGCTCGGAGCCACCCTCGGCGAAAGCCGCTGCGGAGGTCAGGGTCATAAGGCCGGCGAGTATCAAGGTAGAGAGTTTCATCATGTGTATCCCAGTTAAATTGATCGGTGTCTGCTCCGTTTGTGAGCAGAGCATGGGGCAGAGTGTGGAGTGATCTTATTAAGTGGGTGTTAACGCGAGACTGACCTGAAGTTAACGATTTTGTTAACTTTGGATCGGCTGGTGAAGAGAGGTTTGGAGCTTCCAGTACAGCGCCTGCGTGACGGAGCGGGGATCGCACCACTAAACGCCATTATAAAAAACTACACGTTCGTAATACTTTTTATCAAATGGGTTGTTGATATTAAGTGAAGTCGCCAAGTGGTCGTAAGCCGACCCGATCGGGTTTCACCGCATTGCGCAGGTGAAACCCGTTAAGGCGAGTTACTTTTGAACCACCTCAGTTGTGTCGGCTTTCTTGGGCTTGATCAGGCTGAAATCGATCAGCGCTTTTTGCTGGCGCTCATACGGATTACCGATCAGCAGCGGCCGTGGCTTGAAGCTGTCGCTCACCAGGCTTTTGCTGTGGTCCAGTTCATCGAAGCTTAAGCCCGCCATGTCAGCCCAGGTATGGATCAACTGCGAACTGCTGTAGGGCCGCTGCAAATCGCCGGCAAAGCTCCAGTCGTGGCTTTCTCGCCATTTGGGTGAGGCATAGGCCATGAACGGGATGGTGTACATCGGCGCGGTAGGCTTGCCTTCGTTGCGGCCCAGGGTGGTATGGCCTGCCGAGTCGAACACGTCTTCGCCGTGATCGGAGAGGTACAGCAGGAAGCCGTTGGGGTCGGACTTGGCGTAGTCCTTGATCAGGCTCGATACCACGAAGTCGTTGTACAGCACCGCGTTGTCGTAGCTGTTGTAGGTCGGCAGCTGCGCGTCGGTGATTGCGTCGGGCACGCCCTGGCGGTCGGTGAATTTGTCGAACGTCGGCGGGTAGCGGTACTGGTAGCTCATGTGGGTACCCAGCAGGTGTACCACGATGAATTTGCGCTCTGCAGTGTCGGACATTGCCTTGGCGAACGGCTCCAGCACATCGCCGTCGTACTGGCGGGCGTTCTGGTTGCGGTTGTTGTTCAAGTACACCTGCTCGTCGGCCTGTTCGGAAAAGGTCGTGAGCATGGTGTTGCGCTTGGTCATGGTCTGCTGGTTGGTGATCCAGAAGGTTTTGTAGCCGGCCTGCTTCATCACGCTGACGATGGACGGCGTTTTCAGGTACAGGTCCGGGTTCTCTTCGTCGGCGAAGGTCAGCACTTGCTGCAGCGCTTCAATGGTGTAGGGGCGTGGGGTGATGACGTTGTCGAACACCGCCAGTTGATCACGCAGCTTGTCCAATTCCGGGGTGGTGTTGCGCGGGTAGCCATACAGGCTCATGCGCTGGCGGTTGGTGGACTCGCCGATCACCAGCACCAGGGTCGACGGCTGACCGGCCATGCTGTCCTTGAGATTGGTCAGTGGCGGGATCTTGCTGGCGCTGGTCAGCATGCCTTGCATGTTGTCCAGTTGTTCGGTGTAGCGGCGGTAGGCGACGATCATCTGCCACGGCACCGCAGGCTCGATACGGGTTTCGAAGCGGTCGATGGCCAGCTCCATGGTTTCGCTCTTGGCGATCTGCTTGACCAGCGGGTAACCGACGATTGCGATGACAATCGCCGTCGCCGCCACCATCGCCTGGCCACGGGGCAGGTACACCGGGCGCACACGCGTCCATAGGAAAATGGCCAGGGCGGTGTGGGCAATGAACGCCAGGACGATCCACCAGGCAAAGTATTGGGTGGCGTATTCACCGGCTTCAGAGATGTTCGACTCGAACATGATGAAGATGACGCTTTGGGAAAATTCCTGCTGATAGATGAAGAAGTAACCCAGGCTGGCCATGGAGCAGGCCCACAGCACCACGCCGATCACCGCGGCGAGCAAGCGTGCGCGGCGCGGGAACAACAACATCGGCGCCAGCCACAGCGCGCTCATGAAGAACGCCTGGCGGAAACCACTGAAGCCGGAAGTGCCGGTCAGTTGGATTAACAGCTGGGTAATACCCGAGAAGTACCAGAAAAACAGGAACATCCAGCCAAGGCCGGCCCAATCAAAACCTTTCGCAGACGTAGTGCTGCGTTTGAACATCGCCATCCAGCGCTCCAACCCAATAATTTTCAGTCGACGCGCAGGGACGCACGCAACAGAGGGCCTGCGCACGTGGCGCGGCCCTATAAGGCGGGAGTATCCGGAGGGGTATGTGAAAACTTCGTGAGTTATTTCTGAAGGACTTGTTCAGCTCAGGTTCAGCAAACGGCTTGCTGGCTGGCGGACGGCTGATCGAGTTGGGCCTGCAAGTGAGCGCGCAGACGCATGACTTCCTGCTGCAGTTGGTCGCGTTCGTCTTTCAACTGGCGCAGTTCATCACGGCGAACGGTGACGTAGAGGGTCTGTGGCGGACGGGTCATGTGTGCAGTGCTCATTGCTTACCTCGCAAATAGCCGGTGAATCGCGGTGCCAGAGCGCTTGAGTCGAGGCTCTGGGCAACAGTCGGGAGCAATTCTGAATTCTTTTCTGAACCATGGGAACTTTTTTATTTTTCGCGGTCTTGTGACTTTTTGTGGGATGAAGGCGAATAGATGGCCACTTTTTGTCATGAAACTATGCAGATCTGCTCTGGACTAACCCTCATTAGCCTCATTGCGCTATAAACTGTGACACACATTTATTCGTAGTTAGGAGCATCAGCACATGCAACTGGGGATTATTGGACTAGGCCGCATGGGTGGCAACATTGCGCGGCGCCTGATGCTCAATGGGCATACCACCGTGGTTTACGACCGCAATGAAGCATTCGTCAAAGGTTTGAGCGGGGAGGGCGCCACCGGCGTTGCCGACCTTAAAGCGCTGGTGGCCGGGCTGCAAAAGCCTCGGGCGATCTGGGTGATGCTGCCGGCCGGCGAACCGACTGAAAACACTATCGATGAGCTGAGCCAATTGCTGGAAGACGGTGACGTGATCATCGACGGCGGCAATACCTTCTATAAAGATGACATCCGCCGGGCCAAGGCCCTGTCGGAAAAAGGCCTGCACTACGTCGACGTTGGCACCTCCGGCGGTGTCTGGGGGCTGGAACGCGGCTACTGCATGATGATCGGTGGTGATGCCGAGACCGTTCAGCGCCTCGACCCGATCTTCGAAAGCCTGGCGCCGGGCCTGGGCAGCATCCCGCGCACCAAGGACCGTACCGCCACCGACGACCGTGCCGAACGTGGGTACATCCACGCTGGGCCTGCGGGTTCCGGGCACTTCGTCAAGATGATCCACAACGGCATCGAGTACGGGATGATGCAAGCCTTCGCCGAAGGTTTCGACATCCTCAAGACCAAGAATTCGGAAAACCTGCCGGAAGACCAGCGTTTTGACCTCAATGTTGGTGATATCGCCGAAGTCTGGCGTCGCGGCAGCGTGGTCTCGTCCTGGTTGCTGGACTTGACCGCCGACGCTCTGGCCACTGATCCAAAGCTCGACGGTTATTCCGGTTCGGTTGCCGACAGCGGCGAAGGGCGCTGGACCATCGAAGCGGCAATGGAGCAATCGGTGCCGGTCCCGGTGTTGTCCAACTCGCTGTTTGCGCGCTTTCGTTCGCGCCAGCAGAGCACCTACGGTGACAAATTGCTCTCTGCCATGCGCTTCGGCTTTGGCGGCCACGTGGAGACTTCAAAAAAATGACCGCCAACGGCAAGAAACCCAAGGCCGAACCCGCTCCCCCCACCACATTGTTTCTGTTTGGCGCCCATGGCGACCTGGTCAAGCGCCTGCTGATGCCGGCGCTGTACAACCTCAGCCGCGATGGGCTGGTGGGTGATGGCCTGCGCATTATCGGGGTTGATCACAACGCCATCAGCGACGCCGACTTCGCGAAGAAACTCGAAGACTTCATTCGCACCGAGGCCGCCAGCAAGGTCAAGGGCAATGGCGAGGACGCCCTGGACCCTGAGTTGTGGGCCCAGTTGGCCAAAGGCATCAGCTATGTGCAGGGCGACTTCCTCGACGACAGCACCTACTCCGACATCGGCAAGAAAATTGCTGACAGCGGCACTGGCAACGCGGTGTTTTACCTCGCGACCGCGCCACGGTTCTTCGGCGAAGTGGTGCAACGCCTCGGTGCTGCCGGCTTGTTGGAAGAAACCCCGGAGGCCTTCCGTCGCGTGGTCATCGAAAAGCCATTCGGCTCCGACCTGGCCACCGCTGAAGCGCTGAACGCCTGCCTGCTCAAGGTCATGAGCGAGAAGCAGATCTATCGCATCGACCATTACCTGGGCAAGGAAACGGTGCAGAACATCCTCATCAGCCGTTTCTCCAACGTGCTGTTCGAGGCGTTCTGGAACAACCATTACATCGACCATGTGCAAATCACCGCCGCTGAAACCGTCGGCGTCGAAACCCGTGGCAGCTTCTTCGAACACACCGGCACCCTGCGCGACATGGTGCCCAACCACCTGTTCCAGCTGCTGGCGATGATCGCCATGGAACCGCCGGCCGCTTTTGGCGCCGATGCGGTGCGTGGTGAGAAGGCCAAAGTGATCGGTGCCGTACGGCCCTGGTCCCTGGAAGACGCTCGCGCCAACTCGGTGCGCGGCCAGTACACCGCAGGTGAAATCGGCGGCAAGCAGTTGCCGGGTTACCGTGAAGAAGCCAACGTGGCGCCGGACAGCAGCACCGAAACCTTCGTCGCCCTCAAGGTGATGATCGACAACTGGCGCTGGGTCGGCGTGCCGTTTTACCTGCGTACCGGCAAACGCATGAGCATTCGCGATACTGAGATCGTGATCTGCTTCAAGCCTGCGCCGTATGCACAGTTTCGCGATACCGAAGTCGATGAACTCAAGCCCACTTACCTGAAAATCCAGATCCAGCCCAACGAGGGCATGTGGTTCGACTTGCTGGCGAAAAAGCCTGGGCCGACCCTGGACATGGCCAATATCGAGCTGGGCTTTGCCTACAAGGACTTCTTCGAGATGCAGCCGTCGACGGGTTACGAAACCCTGATCTACGACTGCCTGACCGGTGACCAGACCTTGTTCCAGCGTGCCGATAACATCGAAAACGGCTGGCGTGCGGTGCAGCCTTTCCTCGATGCGTGGAAAGAAGATGACGGGATTCAAGCCTACAAGGCCGGCGAAGATGGTCCGGCGGCGGCTGACGCGTTGCTGGCCCGTGATGGCCGCACCTGGCATAGCCTCGGATGAGTGATGCAGCGATTCATCCCATCCGGTTGGTCTTGAGTGATATGGACGGCACGTTGTTGCATCCCGATCACAGCCTCAGCCAACGCACGATTGATACGGTGCGCGCCTTGCGCGAGGCCGGGGTGTTTTTCAGCCTGGCCAGCGGGCGACCGCCCAAGGCGATGATGCAGCAGGTCGAAGCGCTGGGCATCGATGTGCCAATCGCTGGATTTAACGGCGGCACGCTGGTCAACCCTGACGGCAGCATATTGATCGCGCATCACTTGCCGGCGGAAGCTGCGCTGATTGCATTGGCGTTGTTTTCGGCGGAGCCGGACGTGGAGGTCTGGTTGTTTGCCGACGGCGACTGGCTGCGTCGCGATCCTCCGGGGCCGATGGTGGCTCGCGAGGCCGATGGCCTGGGATACGGGCCGGTGGTAGTGGAGAGTTTCGAACCGTTCCTGGATCGGGTCGACAAGATCGTTGCAGCCAGCAACAACACGCAACTGCTGGTGGAACTGGAAGCTCAGTTGCAGCCCAAGGTTCAAGGGCTGGCCCACGTTTCGCGTTCGCAGCCGGTGTACCTGGACGTGACCGCCATGCAGGCCAACAAGGGTGAAGCCTTGAAGACCCTGGCAGCCCACCTTGGCGTACCGCTGGAACAAACGGCGGCAATTGGCGACGGTGGCAACGACCCGGCTATGTTTCATGTGGCCGGGTTGTCGATTGCAATGGGCCAGGCCGAGGAAGCGGTCAAGCGTCAGGCCAGTGTTGTCACCGGCAGCAATGCCGATGATGGCGCTGCGGAAGCGATTGAGCGTTTTATTCTGTCGGCGCATTGAGTCTGTTGGGGTAACTTCCTACAGATAGTTCGGAAATATTTATGCGGCTCTGGTGGCTCTTTCGCTCGCTGCTACGCTCGGTCTGTCGTTGATCAGGAGATCAACGCTTACCTTGCATGGAGCAAAAAGATGGCCATCAGTCGCAGAACCCTACTGCAAGTCAGCGCCGTGGGCGGCGGCATCATGCTGCTGCCCGGCTTTGTCCAAAGTGCCCTGGCGGCTACTGGCAAACCGCGTATTCGTTACGACGTGGACTCGGATCCGGGCCGCTTCATGCTCGAGATTTATGCCCGGGCGGTGGCCGAAATGAAGCGCAAACCGGCCACCGACCCGCTTTCCTGGACCTTCCAGTGGTACACCCACGCCGTCCCGCAGAGTAAAGACTCGCTGCTCAACCAGGTGTTTGGCCCCAACCCCAGCCCTCAACGTGCCCTGGCTCAAGCCATGTGGTTTACCTGCGAGCCGCACTTCAGTGGCAACGACTATGCGTTCCTGCCCTGGCACCGGATGTACGTGCTGTACCTGGAAGACATCGTGCGCAAAGTCTCGGGCTTTCCCGACTTCACCATGCCGTATTGGAACTACACCGGCCCTGGCTGCTCGCCCGCCAGTTGCAGTGTGATGCCGGCGCAGTTTCGCCGCCCCCACGACCCGCTTTGGAGCGCGCTTTACAGCGAACAGCGCAACCCGGGGGTGAACCAGGGCGAGCGCGTCAACAAGCGAAATCCCCTGGACCTCAACTGCATGAAGTCCGCCAGCTATGAGCAGCAGGGCGCTGATGCCGGCTTCTGCAATAACATCGACAACGACCCCCATGGTGCCCTGCATGACGATGTGGGCAATGGTAGCGAGGGCATGGGCTCGGTGGCATGGGCGGCGAAGGATCCGATCTTCTGGGTACACCACTCCAACATCGACCGTATCTGGGCCAGTTGGATCAAGAGTGGTGGCCGCGATCCTTCGGACGCCACGTTTCTCAACCAGATATGGACGTTTGCTGACAGCTCGGGCCAACCGGTAAGGGTCAAGGTCAGTGATGTGCTCAACACCGAAACCCTGGCGTTTCCCTACACCTATGCCGAGTACCTGCCACGCCCGACCGGCAGTGTGCCGTTCACGGCTGCGGCGAAAACCTTCCGCCTGCACGCCCAATCCGCGGTGCCGGCGCTCGAGGCCAAGGCCATCGTTTTGGGGGACAAGCCCGTGTCAGTGCCGTTGGCCGCGCCGGGACTGAGCAGCCGTGCGAAGGCTTCACCCCAGGCGTTTGCCGCAAGCCTCAAGGCGGTGCCGGCGTCGAGCCCTTACTACCTGTCGCTGTCAGAGATCAGCGCCAGCAGCGCGCCGGGCATCAACTACAACGTGTACCTGAACCTTGCCGCTGGTGAGCAGCCCTCCGCGCAAAGCGCGTCGTACGTGGGTACGGTGAGTTTCTTCGGGCTGGGTATGGCCCATAGCGGCGGGCATGGCATGTACCAACGCAATGTCAGCTTCGTGGTCACCGACACCGTGGCCCGTTTGCTCAAGGCCGGGCGCATGAGCCAGGCGCCGACGGTAACCCTGGTACCCAGCGGTACGCCGCAAGCCAACTCCGCGCCGACTGTGGGGCAAATCACGTTGCAATCGTCCTGATCGACTGGGAGTTGCAGGGGCGGGTAGCCCGCTCCTGTCTTGCTGGCAACCTGCGGTAAACACCTACCTCCGGGCGATCCTTGATCCAGCGAACAATGGCCTTAAACGACACTGTGAAGGTGTTGCAGCTGCTTGTTCATTGCCAAGGATTCCCCTGATGCTCCCCGCGCCTCATACGCCTTCGACTTCGTTGGCACAGAAAATCAGAACCTGTTTTCAGTCTCGGCCATCGTTGCAAGACGTCGCCGTCCACGTGTTGCAACACAGTTTGGGCCGCATGTATCCGTGGCTTTCCATCGACCGGGCGCAGCCGGTGCTGGTAACGCCTGGGCAAAAAAACCAGGCCCTGGCGGATGCCCTGATTGGACGGCTGGTCACCGGGCTATTTGAGGACTACACGCAAGGCCAGCGCCTGGTGGATGACGCCAACCAGCCTTTGAATGTGAGCGCTGACCACCTGGAGCGTACGCTCAATGACTGGGGGCCACGCCTGACAAAGGCCTACCAGGAGGCGTTGGTTCACTATTGGATGAGCGCGACCGGTGATTATCAGACCCGTTATCTATGGCTGTCCGATCTGCTCAAACAGACCCTGTTGGCGACTGCAAAAGCCACGGTGACGCTGACCCTGGACCAATTTGAAATAATCACTCAGGTGGTCAATAAACCGGAATACCACCAGCGTTCAGTGCTCGACGGCATCAGTGTGTACATCGTCGATAAATGGGGTGTCGCCGGCGCTACCGAACTGGAAATGTTGCGTGGGCTGGTGTTGGTCAAGCACACCCGGCAGGTTGATACAGTGCTCCTGTTTACCTTGTCTGGCGGCATCCAGGTCACGGACTCCCTGGCGACGCTGGGTACCTTGTTGGCGCCTTTGTTGGCGGGCGTTGGCCCTGCACAGCAGATGCAATGGCGCCTCTACCAGCCATCCGGGAATATTTTTCACAATTTCAGCCTGACGTTTCTGGCCAAACAACTGTTGGATATCAGGACGGTGTTGCCCAGGGCTCGCCAGTTTGCCAATCCCCGAGGCGTCCTGGACCAGGCGTTGCGCGTGATAACCAGCGATTTCGACAGTTTCCCCACCGCCGAAAATAGCCGGTTGCAGCGTTTGCGTGAGGCATTGCCTGCGTGGTTGCTGCAGGCCGACCCGGATCGTCAGATGGAGATGAGCCGGTACGCCATTGATCTGGCGAAACTCATTAGTCAGCCCGACTGGAAGCCCTTTGATCAGGGCATACCGTCACCCGTGGAGTTCGCCGGTAAGGCGCTTGCAGAGCAGGTGGCCAGGGACCATCCCGATAAACCGAGCCTGGTGGCGGACCAGATTAATGTCAGCCTGAAAAGTCCATCGTCGGCGACTGCACCCTTTTGGCGTGTACCCGCCGCGGGCAGTTGGACTTTGAGTGAGATGGCCGTGCTGGGGGTGGAGGGGTTGCAGGCTACTCAGCTTGAACTCTCCTGGGCGAAACCGGTGAAAGCTGAACTATGGCTGACGGCCACTGAAGCGATCAGGCTGATCGAACGGGCTGGGATCGATAGCAAATATGACCAATTGATCGCTGAAAAACTCAAGGACAACGCCGAGGAAGTGCGCTGGCGCAAGGCCCGTTTTGCCGAGCAATTGCGCTTGCAATTGCCCATGCTCGCGTTGGAGTACAGCTTGAAATATCCCCGAGCATTCTCGCGCATGGCCTATGAAATGGTGGTCGCGGTATTGGGGCCGCAAGCGACACGTAATGCCGGCGGGCAAGCCATCGTCCTCAGGTACCTGGCGTTTACCGTCAGCGACCATTCGGCAGCGGATGTCGCACTCAACCTGTTTGTGATCGGCCCGCAAGATACTCGGGCCGGGCCACACGTGCTCTACCGGCCAATGTCCGAGGTCAAGCTGATTGAGTTCAGCAACTGGGAGGGGGTGCTGGCAACCATTGCCAGCCCCGGCCCGTTGCAACACCAGGTGCTGGCGTGGCTGCCGCGACAGGCTCAGGCCCTCTATGCGTCGGGCAGTCTGGCGGTGCCGGGTACGCAGGGTTCCGATCGGGTGGATTTCGGTCATTCCCTATGGACTAACCCGGGGGCAAGGTTGGCTGACGAACCGGTCGCAGGTGACTATGTGGAGCAGCTTTTCCAGAGCTCGGTCGCGGCGATGCTGATTCGACCTGACCGGCTCCCTGCCTCGAACGTAGACGCGCAAACGTTCTGGGGCTGGGTCAGGCACTATTTCGGCATGGGCCTGGTGCTCATACTGCCGTTTGTGGGCGGACCTGTCGGGCGGCTCGTGGGATGGTTGCTGGTGGCCTGGTTCGCTATGGAAGACGTGCAGGACATTGTCGCGCCGGATAAAAACAACAAGCTGCCCAGCATTATCGATTTGCTGCTGAACATCGGCCTGTTACTTCTCAGCCGGGGCAAAATGAAGAGCCTGACCCAAGAGCCGGTTATCGCCGATGCCCTATTGGATGAGGCTCAGGGGATTGGTGCGGTACAGGAATTTGAAGTGAGCTGGCAGGAAGATGCTGAACAACTTCTGGAAGGGGCAGGCGACAGCAGACCCCTGATTGCCCAGGAACCGCTTGAACTCGTAGGCGCGGGCCGGGACCTGGTGCGTGGAGATCCGCAACTTGAGCAATCCTGGAGTGGCCTCTACAACCAGCTTTCGGCGATCCGCCAGGCCGAGCTGGCGCTGTATCGGCTCAAGGCGCCTTTGCTCAGGGAGCGCATCAACAGCGGCGACCACCGTGGTTTGTATCGTGCCGGTAAGGATCTGTACGCCAACGTGCTGGAAGAGTGGTATCTGGTTGACGACCAGGGCGGGGAGTTCCATGTCTTTAATAACACCCTGGATACGCAAAAGGGTCCGCTGTTGGTCTCTGTCAATCCGGGGGAGTGGGTCTTTTCTCCGGAACCTGCGCTGCCCGAGGATTTAGTCCAGTCGCAGATACTTGCGCAGCAGCGCGAGTCTCAACTGACCCGCGACAAACAGCTGCGCCTGGACCTGGATGCTGAATATGCCAGGCTGATTGCGCTGTTTGAAACCCACCGGCCATTCGACAGCGAAGCCATGCAAGCGCTGGGTGACAGCTTTGCCGCCACAGGAAAACTCGACCTGATTGATGAACTGCTCGCCCAAACTGAAATCCGCGCCTGGTGCGCCAAAAGCCTGTTGGATTTTTTGAGACGGCGCAGTGAATGGCAGGTAATTCGGGATTACGGCGCACTGCACAGCCGGTTTTCCAGAGGGCTGGTCGAGGCGTCGCGTAATCAGGCGGTGCTGTTGGCAAGCAAGCGCAACGCCTTGTTGAAACGAGATAATTTGAATGGCGCATGGTTCGATGCGGCGAATCTTGCCGAGACGCTGCTGGACGACAAGCGCTTTCAGCACGTCGCCCCAACCTTGTCTAAATACGCAGAGCTGGAGCAAAAAGCGTTGGCAGCCTGCCAGGAGGCCGAACAGCATTTTCTTGACGCGAAGCGGTCGTCCAAGGTGATGGACCCCGCGATACGAGCGCTGGAGGTGCCCGCCTGGCAGGGCCAGCGAATGTCTTTGCGCTGGAAGGAGGTGCAGCTTCGTACCCTGGCATTATTGTGCTTTGAGCCGAAAATACCGCGCTACAAGGATGCGACTCTGGATGTGATCAGTGAAGTCGCGATCGCGTGCAGCTTGAGGCTGTTCACGCGCGCAGAGCTGTTCATTGAGGGCCGGTTCAACCTGAACCTGCAACTGAGCGTCTTGAGTGACGTCCTGGATACGCTGACCATGGCTAGCTGCCGGGTCTTCTATCAGTTGGGCCCCTTGCCTGCGTATCTCAACGCCAAGGCCCTGGGTGAGTACCGACGTGCAGTTCGTGCGACGAATCGCCAGCTTGAGCAAGAGCTGGTCGAGGTTTATCAACTATACGAGGCAGCGACTCCACAGGTGATTATTGGTGCGACGGACAGCAGCCCCCACGTGGTAATCGACGAATTTGGAGGGAAATTGATAGGTGTGCAGCGCCGCTTTCCGGAGGGCGCTGCACCAACCGACGACTACGTCGACATATTTGACCCGTTGGACGATCATCTGGTCTGTTCATTTCGGCGGCCTAAGGATTCCCCTGACAGCCCATGGACGCAAATGCGCAGAGCGGCTTTGCCGTGGCCGCAATCCTGGCTTGCCGAAGATATCCTTGGCGCGGTGGGTGGAGAAGCCAATAGATTGTGGCGGGAGGCAGAACAGCAGTTTCGGAAAATATCGGCACTGGCGTCTATCACCACAGTGTCGCCTCGGCTGGTGCGAGTTGAATGGCTGAACTATGCCGACAAAATGATCCGGCAGCGAGATGCGTTGATCGCGCGATTAAGAACGCCCGCCACTTCGGTGAAACATCGGGACTTGCTGGACTTTTTCCGCGATACGCCCAATGCACTGTATGAACAGATCCTGCGCTTTCAGGCCGAGGCGGCGCCTATGCGCAACCGGATGATGCTGGAACACTTCCCCACTTCGCAAAACCTGTTGACGTTGTACAGGGCGGGCATCATCGATGTTGTCGAAGTTGAATCGGGAAATGCACTGGCCCGCAACTTCAAGATCAGCGAAAGGCTAAGCGGGCGCGCCGCATGGGTGGCGCACTTTGAATATTCGACTGAGGTTGCGCGTAGTGTCGGGCATGAATTTACCCACGGTTACATGAAACGCTACGCCGACCGTAATACCAGCTATGCAAAGTTGAAACAATGGACAACCACCCCAGGGTGGCTGCTGAATGTTCTTAGAGGCAATGTCGATCATGACATTGCCCAAACAGTCTTTTTTACCGGGGTGGATGATTTGACAGCCGTGTGAGTTACTTCGGCATTGCCCAGGATTGCAACTGATAGCCATCTTTGTCGAGTTCGGCGCGCGCCTGCAAAAGTAGGTCTTCAAGCTGCGCCGGGTCGGTGTATGTACTGGAGGACAGTTGTTTGCTGCCGATTCGGGTATTGGTGCGGTCGATCACGGTCAGGCTGAGTGCGCCATTGCCGTCGTGCCAGGCCACACATTGAAAAGGCTGGAAGGCGCGGTCTGCGATCAAAAGAGCTTCGTTGATGCGGAGCGGGGCGTTCATGGGGTCTTCTCTCTAAATGCCCATTCAAATGAAGTGCCGTCGGTTGGGCGTGCCAAACGGCTGGTTACTTGTACTGATGCACGATCACCGGGTACAGGTCACATGTTAGAAGAAGAATTTTCAACTTTCGCTGATTAAAGTCATGTAAGGGGCTATTTTAAGGGCTCAATGAAAGTGTGGCTCGGCCCAACTAAACGTTTGGCAATCCTCAAAAGTTGGTTTTTCAGGGTGCTTATAGCGAATCGGTACAAAGGTCGCGTCAAGATCTTGCTAGGGTTACTCGTAGGCCTTCCAAACTGCTGTTTTTAAATAACTTTAATGTTTTTGACGCCAAGGAATAGTCATGGTTGTTACACCTGCCCTGCGTCGCCTGCTTGTGGTCGACCCATGCGATGACTGCCACCAGTTATTGCCCGGCTTGCGCACCGTGGGGTGGGATGTCGACAGCTGCGCCTTGGAAGCGGTAGGCGAGCGTTCCTGCGACGTAGGATTGTTGCGACTGCAGCCGTTCCACCTGGAACGGCCCGAAGCGGTCAAGGAGCTGATTACCCGCAGTGGTACTGAATGGATCGCCGTGCTCAGCCCCGAAGTGCTGCGCTTGCAGAACGTTGGCGATTTTGTCTGTGAGTGGTTTTTCGATTTTCATACCTTGCCGTTCGATGTGTCGCGAGTCCAGGTCACCCTCGGCCGCGCGTTTGGCATGGCGCGCCTGCGGGGCAAGGGCAACGTTCATGTCGACCAGCCGGAGCACGAATTGCTGGGCGACAGCCGACCAATCCGTGACTTGCGTAAACTGCTGGCCAAACTTGCACCCACCGAAAGCCCGGTATTGATTCGCGGTGACAGCGGCACCGGCAAGGAGTTGGTGGCCAAGACCCTGCATCGGCAATCGCAACGTCATTCCAAGCCGTTTGTGGCGATCAATTGCGGCGCTATTCCCGAGCATCTGATCCAGTCCGAATTGTTCGGGCACGAGAAGGGTGCTTTCACCGGCGCACACCAGCGCAAGGTCGGGCGTATCGAGGCGGCGAATGGCGGCACGTTGTTTCTCGACGAGATCGGCGACTTGCCCATGGAGCTGCAAGCCAACCTGTTGCGCTTTCTCCAGGAAAAACAAATCGAACGAGTCGGCGGCAGCCAGCCCATTCCGGTAGACGTGCGGGTGCTGGCGGCAACCCACGTTGACCTCGAAGCAGCGGTTGAAAAGGGCACCTTCCGCGAAGACCTGTATTACCGGCTCAACGTGCTGCAAGTGGTAACCGCACCGCTTCGCGAACGCCATGGCGACGTCGGCATGTTGGCCAACCATTTTTCGCGTTTCTACAGCCAGGAAACCGGCCGGCGCCCCCGCAGTTTCAGCGAGGACGCTCTGGTAGCGATGGGCAGGCACGCCTGGCCGGGTAATGTACGAGAGCTGGCGAACCGTGTACGCCGGGGCCTGGTGCTGGCCGAAGGGCGGCAAATCGAGGCTGTTGACCTTGGATTGCAAAGCCAGCAGGCAATTGCGCTGCCAATGGCTACACTGGAAGATTACAAACACCGCGCCGAGCATCAGGCGCTGTGCGATGTGCTCAACCGACACAGCGACAACCTCAGTGTCGCGGCGCGTGTGCTGGGGGTTTCCCGGCCGACGTTCTACCGGTTGCTGCACAAACACCAGATCCGCTAGGGCGGGTAAACCGAAAAGCCCCGTCGCGACCCTTATCGCGGCGGGGCTTTTCCTTGGCCTGTGTTTTGTATACCAGTAGGAGCGAGCTTGCTCGCGAAAAACGTAAGTGCGCCACGTTCGTTCAGGACGCCAGCGTTACCGTTAGCGCCCATCGCGAGCAAAGTTGTACTAGAAGTAGTACGGGAATTTCAGGCTAAAGGTGAAGTCCGGCGCATCGTCGGTCATGCCGATGGACAGGTTCGGCACAATCGTCAGGTTATCGGTGGCCGCAATGGTCATGCCGACGTTGAAATACCCGGCATTGGCATCGCTGGAGACCACCGACTGCCAGTCGCCGCCGTTAGGCTTGAGCCGACTCTTGCGTTGCACCAGGTCTGAGACCGAGAACGACATACTCATCTTTTCGTTGAGGGCGAAGGCTACACCTACGCCGATCTGGAAGCTGTCGCCCAGTTGTACCTTGCCTGGCACCTTCTGGTTGACCGTGGAGCTGATGTCGCTGAAGGAATCCTCCAGGTTGTGGGTATAGGACAGCGAGCCAAACAGCACCGCCGGGTCGAAGGTCTTGACCAGGGAAATGCCCGGCGTAATCGACCAGACGCCGTTGCCGGTCGGCAGGCTTTCCGGGACGAAGAGGTTGGTATTGTTCGGCGACTGAACCAGCTTGATCCCAAACGGATCCTCGCCGGTAGGCGCCTTGACCCGTACCGACACGACTGCATCCGGCAGGTTGGCGGTTTCATCGAGGAATTTGTAGGCAACCCCGAAGTTGATGTCGCCGATGGTTGGGTCACGTGTCACCGAGGCTTCGGAGGTCGCGGTACCGCTGCCGCCGTTGGCGCCACCGGACTGATACGTAGACTCGCGATACACCACGGGCACGTTCACATCGAACTGCCAACGGTTGTCGAAGTTGTAGCGGGCCGTCATGTCCAGGGTCCAGTTATCGGCCTTGATCCGGTCCAGGTTGATATTGCCGAGGAAGATCGAGTCCAGCGCCAAAAAGCCGTTGAGGGTCAGTTGGCGAGCGTCGTAACGGGCATACGTGACGCCGGTTTCGAAGCTGAACTTGCCATTGCCAAAGAAGCCGCTGGCCTCGTTGTACAGGTTGCTGACGCTTTGCGCGGGCGCTGCGTCCTCCTTGAGCGATTGCCCATAGGAGCTGCCACCGCCGCCAGCACCACCCGATGCCGCAGCGGCACCAACGCCAGGCGTGTTGCCGGCCACGGTCGCACCGCCTTTCAAATCAGCCGGTGACTTGGCAAGGCGCCTGGGCGCGGGGTTCGCCGGCTGGTCTTCCACCTGGCGTACACGTTGTTCCAACACCGCCAGTGCTTTTTGCTGCACTTCGTAGCGTTGCTTAAGCTCCAGCAGTTCCTGTTTCAGTGTTTCGATATCGGTGTCCGGCGCGGCATACAGCACAGATGCGGGCAGGAGCGTACTTAAACAAATGACAGCACGTAACGATAACGATCGATGCATGAAATAAGCCGTCCCTTTCTAATGCGCAAGTGTCGAGGCACAGCGTAGTTCAATAACCGGAGGAGCGTAGGCCCTTGAGTTGGTTAAGGTTGAGGTTCTGCGTGAAATTATTCAAAGCGTCGTTCCCCAGTACTACATTGAGCTGAGTCATGTTGTTGACGAAGTTGCTGTTGCCCTGCAAAACCGTGCCCTGCAGGACATTACCAGCGCCAATCTGCTGTACCGCGTTGCCTTGGCCGTCGTTGGCCTTGATCGCCATTTGCAGGCCGCCATTGAGCGCCGAAACACTGACCTGGCCGGCACCGCTCTCGCCGGTGATGGTTTTACCCGCGACCAGTGCTTGCCCTGATTGCACGATATTGGCGGGCGCCAGACCGTTCTGAGTGACGTTGATGCCGACGTCGTTATAAGCCGTGTTGCCGTCCCCTGCGGCGCGTACGCTTTGGGTCACGCCCTGGCCGCTGCCCAGTCCGGCGCCACCGGTCACGTTGCCGGTGCCGTTATTGGGCGTAGCGCCGTTGCCTTTAGTGCCAGTGGTCGATACATAAAATTGTGGGGTGATGGTGGTGGAGTCGATCTGCATGCTGGCCTTGCCGGTGATGCTGTCACCTGCGGCGTTGGTCCAGGTGCTGCTCATCACGATGCCGAAACTGATGATTCGCCCAGGCATCACATAGCGCCCGCGCAGCTCGGCCATTTCCGAGTCCTTGATTTCAACCGGTTTGAATACCGTCGAAGCATAAGCAGGCATTGAGGCTGCCAGGCACATGACCGTCAGCCAACGGTAAGTGTTCATCATTTGCTCCTGGAGCGTCCTGCCCCTTATTGCGCTTCTAGAAGAAGTCGCTCTGGATGAAGCCGAAGTCCATCAATTCACTGTCGCGGACCGGGCTGAACTCGTTCAGCTGGTTTTTTGCAGTCAGCGGCACAGGTGGATCGAGCAGGGCGTTGGTCTTGTCGTAGCCTTCACCCAATATGGCGAAGACGATGCCATTCCAGCCTTTGACGAAATCATCATGGGAGTAGCGCTTGTGGCCCAGTACCGGGTCGCCGATATAGACCCAGTCCTTGTCAGCCCGCTGCAACACTACGAAGTGCTTGTAGCCCCGAATCTCCAGCAACACCACCACAGGGATTTTCACCGTAGGCAGGATTTCCGGTGCAATCCGGTAACCCCGGGCGCGCATGCCGATGCTTTCGAGGTAGCGCTTCATGTCCAGCATCGAAAAGCCCTGGGTGCGGACCAGATCCTGGTCGGCATTTACCAGCATGCCCTTGATCACGTGATCTTCGTCCACGTCCAGCCAGTAGCCCTGACGCAGGATGGTTGCCAGTGCGGCGGCGCCGCAGCTGAAATCGGTTTTCTGTTCCACCAGGTTGGCGAAGCGCCGTTCACGAATGCTCTCGACCTTCTTGAAGATCACCCCACCGCCGGGCATGGCAGGAATCGCCATTGCCCCCGCCCAGGTAGGGCCGGTAAGGAGCAAGAGGAGGGTGAGGGCCACGAGGCGCATGATCGTATGACCTGTTGGACACTGGAATAAAAAAGGGCCCTGTTGCCAGGGCCCATCTGGATCAGAATTTTACGACGGAAACCGAGTTGGAACCCTGGTTGCCGCTGCCAGCCTGTACGTTCACGCCCACCACACCGCTGCTGCGGTTGAACGAGTCGTTGACGCTGGCGTTGTTGGTGACCGCAGCGGCGCTCCAGCCGTGGCCGGTGCTCACGTTGAGGGTCAGGTTGCCCGACACATCCTGAACGGTGTTGGTGCTTGCGCCGCCGTTACGACCGTCGCCAGAAGCCAGTGCAACGTCGTTTTTACCTTGGTTGGAGGTGCCGCTGGAGATGTTCACGCCGGCGATGCCGCTGCCACCGTTGCCGCTGTTGTTGGCAGAAGCGTTGTTGGTGGTGCCAGCATTGAGGACTTGGTTGCCGCCGTTGGATTGACCAACATTGACCGATGCAAAGACCTGGGATGCATCCCTATCGGCTGAGCCGATAGCCACGCCGTTGGCGCCCTGGTTGTTGTCGCCGCTCTGAATGTTGGCACCCACCACACCGCTGTAGCCGCCCAGCGAGTCATTGGAGGAAGCGTTGTTCTCGGTGCTTTGATTCAGCACTTTGTTGCCGTGGTTGTTTTGTACGTCAGTAACTTTGACGTCCAGGGTACCGTCGTGAGCTTGAGCAGCAACAGCCATGAGTGCAGCCAGAGCGAAAGCCAGTGGTTTCAAGGCGAGTGTAGGTTTCATGGTGTATCTCCTTGCTTCTAATTAGTTGGTTAAGTGTTGTTGCAGTCCTGCAAGCGGCTCGAATCAATCGATCCGCAGATTCAGGGTGTTAGCCATGCGGTTCCCCACCCCTGCGCTCTGGTTCACCTGTACCACTCCTCGGCTGCCGGTGAAGGCCTGGTCGCTTGTGACGACCTGGCGGCTGCCAGTGGAAGAGGTGAGTCCGGAGTCTGGTAACAGCGCCACGTTCTGTTGCGACAGGACGCTGTCATCAATGCCTTGCGGAACAGCGCTGACGCTGATTCGCACGGTATTGATCATCTGGTTGTTGGCCCCGGCCGACTGGTTGACGCCCAGTACACCGTTGCCATTGCTGAAAGAGTTGCCCTGGATCGCCGCTTTGGCATTCAAGGAGCGGTTGGCGGCCGGGCCGTCGTTTTTCTGAGTGAACGAGGTGCTCGTCGTGGCGTTACCGCCTACGGCAATGGCGCGGGTGTTGATTTGTTGTTGCTGGTCACCGGCGGCCTGGTTGATCGAGATAACCCCGCTGTATTGCTTGCCGGAGTTATCGATCACTGCGCTGTTGTTGCTGTCGGCCATGGCTGATGAGCAGCTCAGCACGGCGAGGAAGAGCCAGGAGTGTTTCATCTCACTTGCCCCCCATCATGCTGCCGATGTTGTTCAAGGGAGCAAGACCGCTGGAGATCGCCCCATTGATGGTGCCGGAGATGCCAGCGCCGTTGCCGGCGCCGTGACCGGCTGAGCTGCCTGCGCCCAGGCCTGCACCACCACCTGCATTGCCCAAACCGGGAAGGTTGCCGCCCGGAAGGATCACTCGAGTGATGCCTGCGCCGCTGCTGACACCGGCGAAATCGTTATCGCTGAGTTCGTTGCTGGTTGTACGTACTACCATTGCCGAAGGATTGGCGTTGACGGTAGCGGGGTAGGGGTCGACGCCGGGGTTGCGGCCAGCCATGTGGCCCTGGACTGTGCGTTCAAGCACGATCTCACCATTACCTGCCGCGAGCACTGGAAGGCTCACGCTGGTACTCAGTACACAGCTGATCAGCAGGAGGCTCATTGAGCCAGGATTGAACGTCTTCATCACAGCATTCCTTGTTCTTGGCGCTGACCCTAAACAGCGTTATCGGGGATAGAGCAGGAGCTGTGCCGCTTTTGAATTGTTGTTTCTAATCAATCAGTTGACGGACGCCGTAACGAGCGTGTGCGGTGATGTGTTTCATCTATGAGACATAAGGCCCTCTGCCATCCCCGCCGCTTGCTGTCTCAACGATGAAACACATACGCGTGAAACATCAGTGAGCCGCAGCCGGCTGCTCGCTGGGCACAGGGGAGTGTTTCAAAATTGGACACTTTGGGGGATCTTGGGTGCTGGGGTTGGGGACATATCCGTTGTTTTGGTTATGGCTCGTATTGGTTCCGCCCTTACGGCGGCTCACTTTTGATAGAGCGCAAAAGTAAGCAAAACGCTCTTGCCCCACCACTCGGCACCTCGCTGTGGCTCGGTGTGCCCTCACGCAGGCTTTGGAGCGTGGGCCGCCGCGATGGGCCATCCTTGGCCCAGCGCGGCTAACCTGGCGTCCTGCCAGGTTACCCACGCTCCAAAGCCTGCGTTCGGCCAGCGTGGTTTAACGGGGCGCCTAAGATCAAGATCAAAAGCACGGCGGCCTGAAAGCCGACCTGAGTGGTGTGAAGCAAAAGTAGATCAGAAGCCAAAAACAATCTGCTTTTCTGTGGGAGCTGGCTTGCCTGCGATGGCCTCACCTCGGTCTACCTGAAAGAACTGGATCAAACTGTGGGAGCGGGCTTGCTCGCGAATGCGGTGTGTCAGTCATGCATGTATCAACTGATCCACCGCATTCGCGAGCAAGCCCGCTCCCACATTTGGACTGCATTTTTTCAGCTGGACCGAGGTGCCTGCATCGCAGGCAAGCCAGCTCCCACAGAAGAGCCAGTGACCACACAAAGAATCAGTGCCCACAGAAAAATCGGTCCCGCACTTGACCTGCTGTTGATCTGCTTCTGCTTCACACCACTCAGGTCGGCTTTCAGGCCGCCGTGCTCTTGATCTGCTTGTGATCTTGATCTTAGGCGCCCCGTTAAACCACGCTGGCCGAACGCAGGCTTTGGAGCGTGGGTAAACCGGCAGG
>Ga0247816_10000093_pt1 | contig 48375 bp, 34 predicted proteins | sample UWRJL209509C1_FD_179930 | JGI IMG/M metagenome (GOLD analysis project Ga0247816, IMG submission 179930) | Plant litter microbial communities from Arlington Agricultural Research Station in Wisconsin, United States - UWRJ-L209-509C-1 | ecosystem: Environmental > Terrestrial > Plant litter >...
CGTCAAAAACTTTTTTCCAGTCGTCAGCAGTAAATCCTTCCTGAATTCCGCCGGCTCCCAAACCGGCATTATTGATGAGGATATCTATGCTTCCCATTTCGGCTGCAGCTTTATTCACACCGTCCACCACACTATCATCATTGGTAACATCAATTTCAACTACAAACACGCCCTTTTCTTCCAAAGTTTCAGCAGCTTGTTTGTTACGGCCTTCGGTATCCCGCATTGCACCTGCAATAGTGTAACCTTCTGAAAGTAAAGCGTCGATAATAATTGTTCCGAAACCACCAGCTGCGCCGGTGATCAATACATTCTTTAATTTTTTCATGCTATTTGAATCTAGTGATGGATACAAATATCGCTTACTTATAACTGCGAAACTTTGTTCAGAAGTTCTATTTTGCTTTGTTTAAACGTCTTATAGGAAACAAATAGGAATGAGTTGGATTTTTGTATATATCTCTGTAATAGAATCAATTTTTGGCTTAAGTCTTGCATGTAATCATTCAATCGGATAGAAAACACCAAACGGACTAATTACTGTCATCATAAATTTAAAGCAATGAGTAAAAAAATAGGTATTCTGGCAGGAAGTCTGCGCAAAGAGTCATTTTCAAAAAAAATAGGACAAGCTATAATCTCTATGGCACCTGAAGGGTTTGAGTTTACAACAGTTTCACTCGCTGATCTGCCAATGTACAATCAGGATTTTGATGATGATAACCAGGTTCCTGAGGCTTATACGGTTTTCAGAAATGAGATGAAGTCATTGGATGGCGTTATCTTTATCACACCTGAATACAACAGGTCTGTTCCTGCTGTCCTAAAAAATGCGCTGGATATTGGTTCTCGGCCATATGGCCAAAGTGTATGGGACGGTAAGCCTGCAGCAATTATCAGTAATTCGCCAGGTAATATAGCTGGTTATGGTGCTAATCACCACTTGAGACAGAGCCTTGTCTTTTTAAATGTACCAGCTATGCAGCAGCCAGAAGTTTATATCAATAAGGCAAATGAGTTGTTTGATGATAATGGGCAGTTTAAGGATGAAAGGAGCAAGGATATGCTTCAAAAGGCTATTGATGCCTATATTATCTGGTTTAATAAAAATGCAGAATAGCTGTTTTAGCGTTTAGTTTATAATAAATAAGCGGTTCAACTTTACCATACATGGTAAGTGGAACCGCTTACTTATAAAAGCTGTTGGCAGCACATTTTTTAATGTTATCTTATTTCGAACCGGATTTTATTCTCGCCAGCTCCATTGCCTTTTTCATATCCGCTATGCCATAACCAAAAGGCAATACAGGATTACTGGCCCTATCTGCAGATTTACGGATTACTTCCAGCAAATCACTATTAGTCAATGAAGGATAGGCTTGCCATAAGCAGGCAGCTAATCCGCACATAATTGGGCTGGCATACGAGGTGCCACTTCTGTTTTCGGCTGTACCTGCAGTGTTAATTACACTCGCACCCCCACCCATAGCCATTACATCAGGTTTTATCCTGCCATCAGCTGTCATTCCCCATGATGTGAAGCTGTTTTGGGTACCACTGCTGTTGATAGAACCTAACGTTAAAACACCTGGGGAATCTGCAGGCGCACCTACCCATTTTTGTTCGTTCCCCGCACAGTTCACAATAAAAATCCCCTTCTTGAAGGCCATATTCGCGGCCCTGCTTGCAAGAGCAGTTTTACCATCCATATCGCTGGCGGTATACCGCTTGGTGAGATATGAATAGCCGTCGCTATATGATAGCGAAGAGTTAACCAAATCTACTCCCACACTATCTGCAAATTCAATGGCACTAGTCCAGTAATCTTCTTCAATCGGGAATTCAGTGGCACTATCTTCAGTACGGAGCAGCCAGTAATTAGCTTCCGGCGCAGTGCCAACATAACTTCCCGGTTTGTTCGTGGCCATGCATGAGGTTACCCAAACTCCGTGTGTATCTATGCTATATGGATCATCATTTTCATACACGAAAGATCTGGCGCCTTTAATGTGAATGTTGGTAAAAGCTGGATTATTTTTTAACTGCAGGAACCCCGCATCAATAACTGCTATGTCCATTCCTGCCCCTTTAAACCCCTGCTGATGGAGCGCTTCTCCCTTTACGGTATTGATATTTAGTGCTGCTGATCCATAATTAATTGATGTGCCTATGTTCGCTGAACTTCCCGACTGCGGGCTATCTACATATTTCGGGGAAGCGGAACTTTCTTTTCTTTTGCCCACATAAACCAATATAACCTCTTTTACGAATGGCAGACTTTTATATTTATCAATCAGAAACTGATCCTGAACGCTCACACTCACTGTATTCAGCCACTTACTCTGAGTAACTATTGTGCCTCCAACATCGGCTATTGCTTTAAGGTATTGCCTGGATATGGGCAGGTCAGTTTCGTCAATCGGGATATTTCGTTTACGGCGCCTCTCTATCGCTTTTTGAGAAAGAAACGCTAAAGGGTTAGTTATTGAAAAATCAGATTTCCCTTTATCCGTTAACACAAGTCTAAATTTATAGTCATTGCCATCGGTCACAATAACCTTACATTTCGCTTCACCCATTCCGTTGGCCAGTTTTGCAAAAACATAAGTAATTCCAGCCCCCTTAGGCCATACAATTCCTTCAGTTGTTACTTCGGCAATACGCGGATTTTCGACACGCCAAACCACACTATCTGAAGTGCCTTCGGGAAAGTTTTCAAGGACAACTGAAAGGCGGGTCCCCCAAAAGTCATCATTTGCCAAAATAGTGCTGTCAAGGTTCATATGCAAAGAAGGAGCTGGGCCTTCTGGTGTTTCTGTTTTTTTACAGGCAGATAGAAAAAGAAAGGATGTGAAAAAAACTATAAAGAAGTGCCGGGCGTATAATTGCATTTTGAGCTATATTTTTTGGAGCCCACTCTACCGAACAGGCTTAATGGTTATAAAAGTAAAATTATTTTTTAGTTATGGAAGGTTATTCTCGTATCTCTTTTCAAACATGTTCAATTATGCCAAAGCTGAATTGTTACTTTTCTAGATTAAATTTTGTTTTTCCCTTATCTTTGCTACTCAATTTAATACCCCATTCTGTGATTAATGTAAATAATATCTCGGTTTCATTTGGTGGAACTAACTTGTTTAGTGACGTGACCTTTTCGATTAACGAGAACGACAAAATAGCCCTGATGGGTAAAAATGGTGCAGGTAAGTCTACCATCTTAAAAATCATTGCCGGTGCTACAAAACCCACTTCGGGGAATGTAACAGGTCCTAAAGATGCGGTAATTGCCTACTTGCCACAACATTTGCTGACGCAAGATAACGTTACGGTTTTTGAAGAAACTTCAAAAGCTTTCCAGGAAATGCAGCATATGCAAAAGGAATTAGAGGAGCTCAACGAACAATTGACTATCAGAACTGATTACGAAAGCGACGATTACATGAAGTTGATCGAGCGTGTATCTGAATTAAGTGAGCAATTCTATTCTGTAGAAGAGGTGAATTACGATGCTGAGGTAGAAAAGGTATTGAAGGGCCTGGGTTTTGAACGTAAAGATTTTCACAGGCAAACGTCTGAGTTCTCAGGTGGCTGGCGCATGCGCATCGAGCTGGCCAAGATTTTATTAAAGAAACCTGATCTGATTTTGCTTGATGAGCCTACCAACCACATGGATATTGAAAGTATTCAATGGTTAGAAGATTTTTTAAAGAATTCAGCAAAGGCGGTGATGGTGATATCGCACGACCGTACTTTTGTTGACAATATTACCAACCGTACTATTGAGGTTACCATGGGCCGGATATACGATTATAAGGCTAAGTACAGCCACTACCTGCAGCTGCGTGCCGACCGTCGCGTGCACCAATTGAAAGCCTATGAAGAACAACAACGTTTTATTGCGGACAACATGGAGTTTATAGACCGTTTTAGAGGTACTTACTCAAAAACGTTGCAGGTGCAATCGCGTGTAAAAATGCTCGAAAAACTGGAAGTCATCGAGATTGATGAAGTGGATACTTCGGCTTTGCGTTTAAAATTTCCACCATCGCCACGTTCAGGTCAATACCCGGTAATTGTAGAAGAGCTCACCAAAGCATATGGCGACCATGTAGTATTCGAAAAAGCATCACTAGTGATTGAGCGGGGAGAAAAGGTAGCCTTTGTAGGCAAAAATGGTGAAGGTAAGTCGACCATGATTAAAGCCTTCATGAACGAAATAGAATATGAAGGTGGTTTAAAAGTTGGACACAATGCCAAGATTGGGTATTTCGCACAAAATCAGGCGGCACTGCTGGATGAAAGTTTAACTGTGTTTGAGACCATCGATCAAATTCCATTGAGCGATGGCAGCATAAAAATCAAAGATCTTTTAGGGGCTTTTATGTTTAGTGGCGATGATACCACCAAGAAGGTTAAGGTACTCTCTGGTGGTGAGAAGACCCGCCTGGCGATGATTAAACTATTGCTGGAACCGGTCAACGTATTGATCCTGGATGAGCCCACCAACCATTTAGACATGAAGACCAAAGACATCATCAAAGAGGCCCTGCAAGATTTTGATGGTACCTTGATTCTGGTATCCCACGATCGTGATTTCTTAGATGGACTGGCCCAAAAGGTATTTGAATTTGGTAATAAACGCGTTCGCGAGCATTTTGAAGATATCAAAGGTTTCCTTGCTTACAAGAAAATGAATAGCTTAAAGGAGATTGAACAAGGCAAGTAGTGCCTAACAAGGCAATACTATACAGTAGGTAGGTTTTATAGGATAGCTATCCTAAACCAACAAAGCCTCTTCCAGATTCAGGAAGAGGCTTTTGGTTTTGTTTTGTTGAAAAATTATTCTCCGCGTTTCCGCTGATTGTCTTTGTTTGATGTCTGGTCAGAACGCTGCCCGCCACCATTAGTTATTCCTTGTTGTTTTTTGTCATTCTTCACATCGTGGTGTGCGCGGTCTGATGTTGGATTACCTTGTCCGTTTACTGAATGCTTTGGGTCTTGTTGATTTTTCATAACTCTAATTTTATTTATGTAATAAACCAAGTGTCATTAGATACCTTAATAACAGGTTTAGGGGATTTATGTTTCAAAAAACAATCCCGATGTGTGATAAATAGCAGAGATGAAGAGTTCTTTTTGTAATCTACAACAGAAATAAAAGCCACAGAATTTGCGCCCTTCAAATAATATCTGATGTCTTGTCCAATAGCAGTTGTCTAATTGTTGGCCAAATATTCTCAGCTGCAATCTTGTAACCAGCAGCCAGAGGGTGCACGCCATCTATCATATTCAGCGCACGGTTACCCGAAACGCCTTTTAAAAATGAAGGTACTAGGGAAATACTATTCTGCTTACTCAGGTTCGAAAAGATCTTACGGTACCCGTCAACATATGAGTTGGCTATCCATAGTGGAAGTTCTATACCCAAAAGCAATATGGGAACAGCAGGGGATTTTTCCCTAACCCTATCAATCATAAACTGAAGATTCTGTTGAACCTCAACAGGGGAGTAGCCCCTTAAAAAGTCATTGGCCCCAAGCTCCAGTACGAACAGCGCCATATCAAAATTTGTATATTTTTCAATTCTAACACGTGCGGCACGGGTTGTATCGCCACTGATTCCTGCATTAACTACATCATAGTACATTCCAGAAGTGAGGAGTCGTTCATTTATCAATGCTGGCAAAGATTCACTATGTGGCGAGCTTAACCATATCCGGCGGTAAGACTGTCGCCGAAAAAAACAATTTTTTTCATGGGCTGCTACTTCAAACTAATAATTGACAATTTCTCCGGAGTAATTTCCCATATTGGTTTAAACTGAAAGAAATGAAAATAGTTTGGGTTGCCTGACCTTTCTGTAAGAAAAGAAGACAAAATTATTTGCAATTTCATAGAAATATTTAGCAGACATAAAACTTATTAGAACAGCAAAATGGAAACAACTATTAGAAAAGTAACAGGTGCTGACCTTCAACAATTGCAAGGCATTGCGGAAACAACCTTTGTAGAATCATTTTCAGGTTCAGTCTCTGATGATAACATGAAAAAATATCTGGAGAATAACTTGTCTCTGGATAAAATGAAAGCCGAACTTGATAACCAGGAATCTGAATTTTACTTTGCTGAAGTGGCTGATGAGGTTATTGGTTACCTGAAACTAAACTTTGGGCAGTCTCAAACAGAAGTAAAAGCAGACGACAGTGTAGAAATTGAACGGATTTATGTATCACATAAGTTCCAGGGCAAACAAGTTGGTCAGCAGCTTTACGAAAAGGCCATGCAGGTTGCTGCGCAAAAAGGCGCCGATTACGTTTGGCTAGGCGTCTGGGAAGAAAATAGAGGAGCCATAAGGTTTTACCAGAGAAACGGGTTCGTAGAATTTGACAGGCATATTTTTAGATTTGGTGACGAGGAGCAGACGGATATCATGATGAAACACTCTTTATAAAAAAATCCTTCGTATTGGCTTGATTTTAGATAGCGGACAGTTGTACATCTGACCTACCGTTAAACTGAAATCATACCACCTATGAAAAACCTTAAAAATATAGTTCTAAAGACCTTAAAATGGCTTGGGATTGTTGTAGCATCGATATTATTCCTCATGTTTATTATACCCCTGCTTTTCCCGGGGACGATCTCCGATCAGGTAAAAATATTTGCCAATAAGCGCCTGGCCGGGAAACTTGATTACAGCAGGACCCGACTCACGTTCTTCAGACATTTTCCATCCCTGACGGTATCAGTTGATGACCTGCTGCTGCAGGGGTCTAAACCCTTCCAGCAGGATACCTTGCTTGCAGCAAAGGAAGTAGCAGCTGGAATTAATCTCAAAAACCTGATTTTTGATGGTGAAATCAAAATCAATGAAATATATGTAACAGATGCTTATGCAAACGTCTATGTAAATAGTAAAGGGCAGGCGAATTACAATGTTTATATTTCCACTCCTTCAAAAACACCAAAAGATACCAGTGCGCAGGGTACCTCTATTAAGGTAGACCTTATTAAATTCAGGAACCTGCATATTAAATACAACGACCATACCGCAAAAATTTTACTGGATGCAAAAGGACTTAACTATACAGGGCAAGGTGGCTTAAGCGAAGATATCTTTGATCTGAAGACCGATCTTGATATTGATCAGGTAGATTTTAGCCTTGACAGGGTCTATTATGCCAAACAAAAATCATTGCATGCTGACCTGATTACTAGGATCAATACCGATGCTTTGACGTTTGTTTTAAGGAAAAATGAATTAAGGATCAACGATTTACCGTTGAAATTCACCGGGTCCATCAGCGTTCTCAAGGACGGATATGATCTGGATATCAACGCTGCTTCACAAAAAACCACTATCAGGGATATGATTTCTGTATTGCCCCCTCAGTATCTCGATTGGGTGAAGGATACCAAACTAGAGGGTAAAAGTGATCTCTTTTTTAGTCTTAAAGGACAGTTTAGTGAACCAAGAAAAGTTAAGCCGAGGTTTACGGCGCGCCTGCTGGTTAAGGACGGTGTAATTTCCAGCGATAAGGCACCGGTGCCAATGAACAACCTGAATGTTGATCTTAACATCGATTTCCCCTCACTGGATACTGAACAACTGGGCTTAGACCTTAAAACTTTAAGCTTTGACCTCGGCCCGAAAAACAATTTCCGTGCGGTGGTAAAAACCAGAGGTTTGAGTGAAATGGCCGTTAACGCTAATTTAAAAGGTGCTGTCAATCTGCAGACTTTGGATGAAGCACTGGGTTTAAAGGATCTCGAACTAAAGGGTTTAATGAATGCCGATGTGAAGTCTAACGGTATTTTTAGCATGGACAAAAAGCTTTTCCCAAAAACCGATGGATATCTTAACCTAAAGGACGGCTGGGTAAAAACATCATCTTATCCAAATCCGATTACTAATATCAATATGGTAGCCAACATCAAAAATACTGACGGCACCTTTAGTAGCCTTGGTGTGAAACTTTCTCCATTCAAATTTGATTTTGAGGGAAGTCCGGTATTTGTTGATGCAGATTTACAGAATTTTGAAGACTTGCTATATAAAGTACGTGCAAAAGGTGTCTTAAATGTTGGTAAAATATATCAGGTATTTGCTAAAAAAGGATTGGATGTAAGCGGTTTAATAATTGCTGATCTTTCACTAAATGGCCGCCAAAGTTATGCTACTACTGGTCAGTACAGCAAATTGGATAATGAAGGTACCCTGGTAGTGAAAAACATAAAAGCGAACACCGCATATCTGCCTAAGCCCTTTTATCTTAAAGAGGGAAGCTTTGAGTTTGAGAATGAGAAAATGTGGTTCAGGAAATTTTATGCAACTTATGGAAAGTCTGATTTTTCTTTGAGTGGCCACCTTCTAAATACGATCAACTATTTTATTGAGCGTAAAGGTACCCTTCATGGCAACTTCGCCTTGAATTCCAACTATATCCTTGTTGATGAATTTATGGCCCTTAAAAATGGAGACAATGATGCCAAATCATTGGAGGTAGAATACGCGAAGGCTGAAAACCCAAAAAGCAGTGGTGTTGTAATTGTTCCGAAAAATCTGGACGTAGCCTTATTGGCGAAGGTAAAAAAGGTTGATTTCAAAGGCCTGCCAATCAATCAGCTGGAGGGAACGGCTTCGATCAAGAATGGTAATATTTATCTGAAGAATACCTCATTTGATATGGCTGGAAGCAGGATGACAATAGATGCCCGTTATAAAGACGAATCGCCATTAACAGCCAACTTTGATGTGGCCCTTAAGGTGAAAGACTTTAATGTGCAAAGGGCGTACAAGGAAATTGACATGGTACGTGAAATGGCTACTTCTGCAAAGGATGTAAGTGGAATTGTGTCGTTGGATTATAAACTGAAAGGTGATTTTGACGCGAACATGAATCCTATTTATCCTTCATTAGAGGGTGGAGGTGTAGTTAACTTGCGCGACGTTGCGGTTAAGAATTTAAAGATGCTTTCTGCAGTTGGTGATAAGGTGGGGGCAGATGCCTTTAATAATCCTGATATGAAAGGCGTTAATATTGAAACGCACATTAAGAACAACCTTATCCATATTGAAGAGTTTACCTTTAAAGTGTCTGTGCTGAGGCCTACTATTAGTGGAACCACGAGCTTTAATGGCTTATTGGATATCCTGGTAAAGGTAGGCTTGCCTCCTGCTGGATGGATCGGTGTTCCTGTTGTTGTAACCGGAACCCATGAAAAACCTCAAATTAAAGTATTTAGCAGGACAGGACAGGGGATTCTAAACGCGCTCTATAACCGAAAAACCAACAATGTAATCAGGGAAGAAAAACGCGATGTAAAGAAATCGGGTAAAGAGCAGCGCAAAGAGAAAAGGGCCAAAGAAAAGCAAGCTAAAAAAGCTGAAGAACAAGTAGAAAAAAACGTTAAAAAGATCTAACAAATAATATTTATCCAGGTTATTTTAAGGCGGATTTCTCAGTTGTGTTTGCAAAAATCCCTCTTTTTTTTAATTGTAGTTTTAAAAATTCCTTACTATTTTCAAGGTAAACTTTAATAAAATCCTTACTATTCTTAAAGCACAATTAAGAATAGTAAGGATTTTATTGTTAAAGGATCGCTACCATTCAACACCCCCTTTGTTCCTTTTCCGGATGGCTTCATCAGTTCTTGGAAGAAGCGTTTCCAGACCCTTATGTAAAACCCTTTCCTGTACTTCCTCTATAAATGGACGAAAGGTTTCATTGTAATCCTGAAAGGCAGCCTCAAAGCTCCCTTCAAACTTGAAGAAAGCGTCTGCTAATGCAGCTGCACCGTCGATGGCCAGTGAACCGCCCATTCCAGCAGCCGGAGAGGCACAATATCCGGCATCCCCAACCAATGCAACCCTTCCTTTTGTCCAGAAAGGCATCTTTATCTGGCAGAGTTTATCAAAATAGAAACTTTTTGATCCCATCATTTCATCTAATAATTCTGTGGCCCTCCAGCTTTCTCCCTTAAACTGATCGAGGATAATTTTTCTTTGCTCTTCTTCATCCCGGTAATTATATTGGATTTCTGTTGACGCGCGGAAGCACAGTATGATATCGGTTTTGTTGTTGTAGGCATTGAGCATCATAGCCTTGTCTGGCACATTGAAGAACTGTGTGGTATTTTCCCTGATCAGCAATTTATCTACAATGGTAATAGAGAAGTATTGTCCAAGAAAACGGGAATATTCATCCTCGTGTCCAAACCAGATCTTCCTTACAGAAGAGTGAATCCCATCACAGCCCAGTACCAGATCGTAGTTCTGCAGCTGTCCATCTTTGAACGTAACTTCCATATGGTTGTTAGTTTCCTTAAGGGATATGATGCCGTTGTTGAACAGGAGCTTAGTATCATTTTTAATCAAATCATATAATAGATTTAGGAGAGTGTCTCGCTCGATTTCAAACCCATCCTCGGTTAGTTCATCGCCTGTGTTCCTAAGTTTCATCGATCCTTCGGTCACATCATCTGCATTCTTGAACTCCAACAATTCCATAGCTATTCTGTTGGATCTAACCTGCTCTAAAATGCCCATTCTCTTAATGATGTTGATGGTGTTGCCCTCAATGTTTACCGGGGTTCCTCCAACTCTTAACGCATTTGCAATCTCGACAATGGTAACCTTGTAGCCTAACTTGTTCATCCAATAGGCCACAGAAAGACCTGCAAAGCTGGCGCCTGATATCAGGACTGTTTTATTTGCTGATGTGTTCATATTCGCATGTAATTGTTCATGCAAAGGAACATTGTGGAACAGTAGTAAAAAATAGCGATGTGGCGTAAGTATTGGACTAATCGCGGTTTTTACTGCGGAAGGCAAGGGCAGACATGCCTGTAGTTTTTGTAAAAAGCCTTGAGAAATAGGGATAGTCGTCGTAGCCCAGATGCGTTGCGATTTCCTTAACCGATTTGCCAGAATGATATAACAACCGTTTTGCTTCGAGGACTATGCGTTGTTGGATATGATAGGAAACCGGATGGCCTGTTGTGTCTTTGACACATTCGTTAAGGTAAGGGCCAGAGATGTTTAATAGGGCGGCATATGCGGCCGGGCTTTTGATTGTGGTAAAATTAGTTTCAAGAATTTGCCTGAAGGCATTAGCAACAGAATGGAAACGCGATAGGTAGTCTGTTTGCTTTGTTTGTTCAAGATAGTTTGAGATTGTTATCGACACCAATGTGTTGAAGGCATCCCTCAACATTGAATGAAATAACTTATCATTTTTGCGGACAGCAAGTTTTAGGCAAAGCGACACAGCATCAGACAGGAGCAAAAGCATTTCTTCATTTAGTGTAACTGGTCCTGCCGGGCTGAGTTCTTCAAGTATTTTTAGATAAGTTGGGTTTAAATTTTCATTGGTTATTGCCCAACTGGTTACAGTTACATTTTCAATGCTGATCATTCGGTGCACCTGGTTCGGGTGCATATAAATGACGGCAGGAGCTTTCATGCTGTAGGTCTGGAAGTCTATTTCGATGCTAAGGCTTCCATGTTCCAGCAGATGGAAACTGTGGCGGTCGTGCCGTTCAGACCGATAGGCATCTGCCATATCAGGAAAGTCGTTAAGCGACATTCTTTCAATGGAGATACCGCTGTGGTAGTCGCCCCCAAAGTCATTTACAGGAATGGCGGTGTTGTTTTTACGCATTGCTTCCGGCTACGGCAGCAAAGATAGGATAATTTCCAGTTCTTCGTTTTTCTTCCAGGTCCCACTCATTTGAAGAAATTTTGACTGGTCATGAAATAGGTTGGCTAATTTCTCCACGTTTTTGTCCGCCATCCATTGCCATTTTGCTTTAGATAGGTCTTTGATTTGCTTTCGTGAAGCACTCCCATAAAGGTTTGCAGACCGCGAAGGCTTCGTGGAAAGCCACTGTAAGCGTAAAGATGGACTAACACTTCTTTGATCCCATTCACCGTCAGGCCACTATCCAATCCTGCATTTAGCTCAGGTTTCAAATGTTCAAGGTCGCCTTTTGCAGTAAGCGCTGATATGCTTACTATATTTTTGCTGTTTGCCGCTGAGTACGTGTACTGTTTTTTTATTTTCCTGCGCATCTGTATCAAATGCGCTTCCTGTAATTAATGCCAGCCCAATTATTAATTTTTTCATAGACATACTGTTTTCTGTGCTCAATGGCAATTGGCACAGCTCATTTATTAGATAAACAAATGTGATCATGTTTTCGCAAATGTTTAGGATACGGATTACAGTATTGCCTACCACTATTACTGATTTGATGGATATCCGGGCCGTCCTTTGGCAGTTACATCTAAAGTCCTGCGAGGGGTCCGGTTCGGGTTTTAAGGCAGGATTGACCGAAGGCTGACTGAAGATTGACCGAAGACTAACCGTTATGAACGGAGCATGCACAGGGCATGAACGGGGCATGAACAGAACCTAGGTTCGGTTAGTTACCGAAGAAACGCTCTGTTCAGGCTCCATTCATGATCTGGTTGGGCTCTATCCACACTGGTCAGTCTCCGGTCAATGTTCTGTCAATCTCCGGTTAAAACTGGAACAGTTTCCCTTGTTACCCATCATCAGGCGCCTATTTGCTCTCCTTTGTCTCAAGTTACTACTTTACTAAGGCCTGAAAGCCACTACAGCCAGAGAAATATTTTCTCAATGTGTCTCAATATGTCTCGCAAGGTTCTGTTAATTAGATATTTAAAATTATGCTTATTAAATTTGTAACGCAGGTTTGAAATGCTGCCGGTAGCATAAAAACATGAATTAACAGATTAATTTACAATAAAATTTAATATTTATGGCAAGGATTATACCAAGTCCGCTCGGGCCTTTCCGCGGAACAATAGGAAATGTGGAATCCTATAAAGTGGGTGATAAAATTCTAGGTCGAAGCGCACGTTGCGCCACTAGTACACCGCCAACAAAGGAAAAAAAAAAGTCAGCAAATCAAGTTTGCATTAATCAGTAAATTTTACGAGAAAGTAACTAAGGTACTCAGCATAGGTTATCGGCCCAGGGCGAAAGTTAAGGGAATTAGAGCAGCGATTAGAGATCATATAAATACTGCGATAATTGGAACATTTCCCAACTATGAGATTAATTATCCTGAATTGCATGTTACTAAAAGTGATAACGGCTTCCATGGTGGGTTTCAAGTTTCTTTAGAAACTCATGCGGATTCAAAAGTCACGATCAACTGGCATGCTCAGGATAAGGTGCGGGAGCAGTATCCAGGAGTAGCAGGTCCGGAAGATTTGGTTCACGTAACATTTTTTAACGAAAAACAGCAAAGGGCCATTTATTGCTTCGGAGTTGCAGAAAGACGTGCGAAAACTGCGCTCTGTGACCTACCATATGGGTTGGAGGGTAATGTGCTACATGCCTACCTATCTTTTACTTCCAAGGATGGTAAATACGTCTCAGACAGCGACTATGTTGGATCGTTTATGCTAACTAACAAGGTAAACACCTATGTCCGCCAGCGTTGCTGACGAAAAATTAATTGATTGTTCAACTTAAATAATAAAAAATTATGGCTGTCAAACGAAAAGGGAGCAATATCTCAACAGGTAAAGTTAATAATGTAGTGATACGAGAAGTAAATGGGCAGATAGTAACATCAGGAATTGGCCAGCGGACAAAACCGTATACAAATGGAGAATTGAAAAACCAGAACAGGATGGCTTTGGTGAATCAACTGCTCGCACCCGTTAACCAATTTATTAAAGTGGGTTTTCAGCAGGTTACAGCTGGTACAACAAGTAACTATCGAAATTTCGCTATGAAGATAAATAATCCTGGTGTGCTGAACCTTGATGGTGCTGATCAGGTGATAGATTACTCCAAAGCGATTTTCAGTATGGGAAATATGCCTGTGATAGAGGATATTGATATTCAAGTTAACGATGAAGGCTTGGAATTCATTTGGGATCCAAATTGGAAACTAATAGGAATGAAGGACTCAGATCGGGTAATGTTGCTGGCTTGTTGTCCAGAGAAGGGAACAGCCTATTTTGTACTTGACGGTGAAAAACGTAGCAGTGGCAAAGATACTTTGGAAATTTTGCATTTCAACGAAAAAGTAATTCTACATACTTATGTCGCATTTATTGCTGCAGACCGCAAAAGTATTTCCACTAGTATTTATACTGGGCAAATACTTTATTAAATCTGTCTTCCAGCAAGGCATCCGTGATGTTGCGGATGCCTGCAATAAAAAACTTTAAAACCCATCAGTAGTTGCAAAATCCCATATTTGAAAAATTATTTGATATTGCAGAATGCTTTACTACGCTGAACACAATGAACAGCTATTTTCACTCCGTATTTTATAAACTTATTGTGATGTTTTTATATTTGTAAAAATTTAAACCCTGATGTTTTACCTTCTGATCATAGGCGCCGCCGTCTTTTTCCTTGCCCATGTGGCCTTGTTATTCGCCTCTTTTTCTCAGTCTAAACTTGTCTCAACGCGCTATTTTTATTCGCACCTCACCTTGTGGATTACGGGTGTTTTCGTTTTAGCATTGGCAATACTATATGCTGGCACGGGCCGGTCTTCTTTTCTTGATTACTTTGATAGCAACACCAAAAAAGCCATGATCCTGGTATTTACTTTTGCGCTTTCATTGGTTGCCCATATTATAGTTACACAAGTGATCCTCCCTTTGCTGCGCAAAAATCCTTAAAGCATCCGGAATTAAGGCATCCATCGGCATCAACTACCTGCAGCGCCTTCTATCGTAAAAGTTTAGGTGATCATGTCACGGTAGTCCCCGGTAACTCTTCACAGTTTACCTGTAACTATAGTCATCATAATGTGATAATTAATTATATCCATAGGTGTGATTCAGACTCGACACGGTAACATATTTGTGATTTATTATACGAATGAGAATTTTTTATTCTGGTTTTTGTGTAAAAATTTAATAAATTAGAGAGTGATTGAAAGATTTGTTTAAATCCACATATTAATATATGAATCCAGGGCCTGGCTATGAAATCAAAAATTTAATATATGACAGTTCAATACTATAAGCAGAGGGACATAATGCCCATGGTATTATCTGTATTAACAATTTCGGTATTCAACTTGACCCTTGTGGCTTTTAAAGTTGCGGTAGAGAAGGAATTTTCTGATCTGAAAGGTTTGATCGATACAGATGTGCTGGACAAAGCGGCGATGGAAATGCTGGAGACTATGCCTGAAAATGAATGGTCTACATTGATGAGCGAATGCATACATTCTGTACAGAACACTATCACGGCACTTGCTTTTTATGATGAACGCGATTGGCACAAGGAATTTATCCTCACCAAGCCTATAGATCTTTCTGTTGAACTCCTGGGCCATCTTGGATTTCATAAAACAGATGATGAATTTGATACGCATTGGGAACAGATGGAGTGGTTGACAAGGTTCTGCAGCTATGTCTTTTATATGTTATGCCAGGTAATGAAATATGGAAAGATAGATTTCGGACAGCTTGATGCAGGATACGACTTTGAATATCCGGAAACTTACATGAATAATTTAGCTGCCCTGGCTGAAGGCGAAAGCGAAGAGATTTTGGTGCTTAGTATTTTAGGCATTGAGATGCTTAATTATTACATTAGACTGGTTGAATTGGAAAGCAGGAGCGACCGCAGGTAATTTACTCTATAGTAATCCATCCTGTTTCATTGTCTACATTTCTTATAAAATGATATCGTTCAAAATTTCCTAGTAGTTCTACACTCATGCCGTTTACAAGGTTTTTCTTCACAGCGGCAAGGCTGTCTGGTGTATTGTAAAGCGCGAGTTGCTTTGTATTTAATTTGAGCTTGCGCAGTGGCTTCAGGGTACTGATCAGGGATTTGCTCTGCACGAAACCCAATTCTCCGTTTGGCAATTCCACCGTATACCAGTTGCTGTTAGCAGCAGCAATGGTCAAAATGGTGCCTGGCAGCAGACTTTGGATTTTTGCTGAACTGTTGTCGGGCGAGTTATACAAAGAAGAATTTCCAACAGTCCTCATCAAGGTATTCAAATTGTTTAAAGGGGCGTTGATCGCCTTGGCTGCAGGAATTACGGTATTTACGTAGGGAAAGGGATCAACCGTTCCCTGTGATGTATATATTCCAAAATGCAGGTGTGGTGGTGTGGTTTTGGCATTGCCGGTATTACCGATCAGCCCCAGCGTATCACCCGGAAATACCACTTGTCCTTCTGTTGCAATTTGCTGGTCCAGGTGTGCATAATATAAGGTGTAATCCTGGTTCTTTGGTCGCAGCCAAACCACCTTTCCTCCAAGGTTGTTTTCGTTCACCCTGGTGACAGTGCCTTCTGCCGCTGCAATTGCAGGGGTTCTAAACGGCGCAAATATGTCTATGCCTTCATGCTTTCTTGCATTCGCGTCCCTGCCGTCTCCATAAATGCTGCCGATATTCTTGCTGCCGGATGATTTAACGGGGAAGCTTAAAGATGGACCGACAGATATTTCTAAGGTATATTGGCCGCTGCGTAACAATTCTGGCTGAAGCCTGAGAAAAAGTAAACCAGTTGATTTAGCTTCAAACACCAGTGGACTGTTCAATGTATCTGCTGAGGCCAGCAATTTCATTTGTTGTCCTTCTGGCTGTTCCCATACATCTGCATAGATAGTAAACTGCTCCAACGGCTTTTTAGTAATGTTGACGGCAATTTTTTGTCCCTTAACGGCAGTGAAACGATATGAAGCGGCGGAAATCTTCTCTGCAGCAAAATAGCCGGTTTCACGATAGGGGATAGTAATTTGAAGTGGCTTTTGAATACTTTGATACCCTGAAACAATCCATGCGGAGCCCATGCTGGTTTTGTCCAGACCAGCTGTAACAAGCTTACGCTGGTACTGCTCGTGTGGCGAAACGGGTTTAAACAGGTTCACAGTGCCAGATTTGCAGGAGCAAAATAAAGCAACAGTGAGCAATGGAAGGTAGCGTAATTTAGTAAATTGATGTAGGCTCATGCAGCGGTGCATTTTAAATTAGATGCAGAAACTAAACAAAGCAGTGGTAATGATGTTTGCAGCCGCTTTCGATTATCTTTTAATGCGATTTTAGGTCTGTTATAGATCAACGATCGCTAAATACCGAAATTTAGTGAAGTTTTATGTTTATTATCTTGTCTTTTGTCAAATTTTGCATAGTTATATGGATAATTTTTGTTTTTGCAAGATTGTTATAGCTTTTTAGCTCATTTTACTTGTATATTGTTTTAAAAATATTGCCGTATAATCAATTTATAGGTGTGTATTGTCTATTTTGCAATAAAAACTAATTTTTATTGAATATTTTGTGCTTTTTTATTGCTAAATCTCATAAAATATTAAATATATTTAGATTCTTAATGAAGCATTGCTACTAACGGCTGGTAATGTTGGTTATTGTTTGGGATTTATCTATAATGATGTAAGAACATGGCGAAAGTTGACGATAGGAGGTTAGTTCATTTGTTGCATAATGGACTTAATGAAGGATTTGACAGTCTATATGGCAAATATCACCAGCTGATTTACATGAATGTGTTCAAATTTGTGAAAAACAAAGAAGAATCACAGGATATTCTTCAGGATGTGTTCGCCACATTATGGGAAAGCAGGAGCAGGATCCAACATGAACAGTCTGTTAGCGGTTGGCTTTTTGTGATTAGTTTTAATAAGTCCGTAAATTACATCAGGAAAAAATCCAGACATTCTGCCGCAGAAGAAAAAGTTGTGTCTTTGTATCACCTGCACCAGGAAGAACATGACGACTCTATGGAGACCCATTATCAGCTATTGCATCATACCATTAAATCACTTTCACCGCAAAAGCAAAAAGTATTTACACTTTGCAAGCTGGAAGGGAAAAGTTATGAAGAAGCCGCAAAACAACTGAATATATCTAAACATACTGTTAAGGAATACTTGTCATTGGCTATGTTCTCCATAAAGGATGCATTTAAATATGTAAGACAGGTTTCATAATCCAAGTACCCATGCATTTAAGAAAAAATGCATTATTACATTTTTAGTATAGAATGGGCATGTAAACTGTCAATCTATTAAAAATTGAATTCGAAAGCCTGGTATATTGCTGAAAGTGCAAAATAAGCGAAGATTACTTGAGTATAATTGATTAAAATATTTAAAATATTAAAAAAATAATAAAATACAATCCCCCCATAATCTCAATAGTGTTGTATTTATAAGAAAAACGGAGCAAAAAATATAGCAGTCCTGAATATAAACTGAAATTGTTTGACGTACCTAAAATTGATTTAACTTATGGAATAAAAGAAAAGAAAATAAAAAAGCCATCCGGACCTGATGAATAAGACCGGATGGCAAATAAATGTAAGCATCGAATTTGTATGCTACCGGGCGTCGGAACCTGTATGGTAGCAGTACATAAAATTACTTCACACTTAAGCGACAAAATTATGAAAAAATCTCTACTTATAAATAGAGTAAAAAACTACGCCCTGAGGTTTTCAAAAGTTGGCACAATGGCCTCTGTAACTATCTGTTTGTTATCTGCCAATACCAACGCCTCCGCCGGAGAGAGGATCACCCTCAATCTTTCAGCAGCCACAAAAAATTACGGAAACGCCAGATTGAAGGCCGCCATTAAAATTTCGGGTACAGTTACCGATGAAAAGGGAGAGACACTTCCTGGTGTATCAGTAAAGGTAAAAGGAAGCAGTGCTGCTACGGTGACTGACATCAATGGTAAATTTACAATTTCGGTTCCCGGAAATGAATCTGTATTGGTTTTTGGCTACATCGGGTATTTGAGTAAAGAAGTAACGGTTGGCAGTCAAATGTCTATGAAAATTAGCCTTCAGCCTGATGCTAAAACGTTAAATGATGTTGTAGTAGTAGGTTACGGTACACAAACGAAAGCTGAGTTTACGGGCTCGGCCTCTAAGGTTTCAGGCGAATCTTTGAAAGATATGCCGGTTCAAAGTTTTGATCAGGGACTTGCAGGTAAAGCTACGGGTGTAAGCATCGCGCAACCTAATGGTGTGTTAAACAATGCGCCGGTAATCAGGATCCGGGGTATTAACTCCATTTCCCTTAGTTCTTATCCGCTGATTGTAGTGGATGGTATCCCAATCAACACGGGTAACAGTTCTGGAAATGCCCAGGTAGCCAATAACCCGCTGGGTGATATCAATCCTGCGGATATAGAATCTATCAACGTATTAAAGGATGCGGCCTCTACTGCAATTTATGGGTCAAGGGCAGCAGCAGGGGTAATCCTGATCACCACAAAATCTGGTAAAAGTGGAAAGGCCAAAGTAAACTACGAAGGCTGGACAGGAGTAACCAATGCGGTGCGCCTGCCTACATTGCTTGATGCTGAACAATTTATGATGATCAAAAATGAAGCTACGCTGAACAATAAGATCTTAACCAATAACCAGAATAATGCTGCGGTTCCTGCTGCTTCGTTTTTCCCTTCTTACAATGCTGATGGCTCTTTGGTCAACACCAAATGGTTTGATGAAGTTTACCAAACGGCAGTTTCGCAAAATCATAGTCTGAATGTTTCCGGAGGTTCAGAAACCACCAAATATTACTTCTCTACAAACTACAGTAAACAAGAGGGGATTATTAAAACTAATGAGTTTACACGTAAATCTGCACGTTTTAATATTGACCACAAGCTGACCAGTTATATTAAACTAACAGCAAATATTAACTACAATAACAGCTTAAATGCTTCTCCACAGACAGGCTCATTGGAAGGCAATGCCTTTGGTTTAACGGCCATAGGACGTTTGGCCACACTCTCTGCGCCTAACGTAGTAGTGCAGAACCCTGACGGAACTTATAACCTTAGTGCTACCAACACACTGGGCATGGGGGCAAATACGGTATCAAGTAACTTTTATAACCCAGCGGCTTTGCTGGCGTTGAACACCTATACGTCTGAGAATGACAGGATCATCGGGAACTTTGCCATCGACGTAAACCTGGCGAAGGGACTTACCTACAGATTGAGTTATGGTGTTGACCGTTTGAAAATTGAAAATAAATCTTTCGAGAGTGCTTTGCATGGACCTGGTTTCGCAGCCGGTGGACAGGCAACGAATAACAGTGTACTGATTGACAACTGGAACTTAACACACACGTTAAACTATGCTGCAAAAATGGGTGAAAAAAATAACTTCACTTTACTGGCTGGTTATGACGTGCAGAAATTCAGAAACTCAATGTGGGGTGCGCAGCGCACGGGTTTGTCAGATACTTTTTATGACGGTTTTGAAGGATCGTTTCAGAACATTGTTCCGGGAACTACCAATAACTCTAAAAGTGAAAAGGCATTCGCCTCAATATTTGGAAGGGTAAGTTATGATTTCGATAAAAAATACTTCGCTACAATCAATTACCGCCGCGACGGTAACTCGGCCCTGGGTACGGGTAAGAAATATGGTAACTTTGGTGGTGTATCCGGCGGATGGGCATTGTCTGCCGAAGATTTCTACAAAGATTCTCATCTGACAGATATCATGAACAGTGTGAAACTTCGCGCCAGCTGGGGTAGGGTAGGTAATGGTAACTTAGCCAATAACTACGGTTCACTTTCGCTTTATACCTCAAGTTTGTACGGGACAGTTCCAACATTTGGCTTTAACCAGGGCGGTAACCCCGATCTGGGCTGGGAAACAAGTAAACAAACAAACGTTGGTGCGGATCTCGGGTTTTTTAACGACCGCGTAACGGTAGATGTTACCTATTACAGCAACAATGTGGACGGACTGATCCTGAGCGTTCCGCAATCGCCTTCAAAAGGTATCCCCGGAAATGCTATTCTTCAAAATGTTGGTGCAATGTATAACCACGGTTTAGAGTTTGGTATTTCCGCATTGGTAATGAAAAAAGGCGATTTCTCATGGAATACCAATTTTAACTATACCCATAACAAAAACCAGGTAACGGATCTGTTTGGTGCAGGATCTGAAATTGTGGGTACCACGGCAACTTCATCTGAAACTACAAATATTACCCGTGTTGGTTATCCTGTAGGGAGTTTGTATGGTGCGGTAACTGACGGGGTGAATCCTGCAAACGGACAAAGGATATTTATCAATGCAGCAGGGCAGCGGGTTCAGTACAGTCAGGCGGTTCCTTCGGGCGGAAGCCGCTGGACATACCTTGATGGTACTACTGCAGCCGCTATTAGTGTGAAAGATTACCAAATCCTTGGCAATGCACTTCCTACTTTTTACGGTGGTTTTAACAATACATTTAAATACAAAAACTTTGACCTGGGCGTAAACTTTACCTACTCTGGTGGTAACTACATACAAAACGGTACCAAAGCTACATGGCGCGATCAGCGTTTCTGGAACAACAGCACGGAAGTGTTAGACAGGTGGACTACTCCTGGACAAATCACTGATATTCCAAGGGTGGTACTGGGCGATTTGCTTTCAAATGGTTCGTCATTCCCTATCTCTGAAAACGTAGAAAAAGCTGATTTTATCCGCTTGCAAACTGCTTCTCTTGGATACAGGTTCCCGCCATCAATATTTGGTAAATCCGGAATCTCTTCCCTTAGGATCTATACGCAGGTATTTAACGCTTTCCTGATCACTAAATATTCAGGACAGGATCCGGATATCTCTGTGAACGGAAATACAAACACAACGCCGGGCGTAGATAAAAACTCTGTGCCACAAGGCAGGACGTTCACTTTCGGCCTTAACATTGGTTTCTAGTCTAATTTAAAAATATAAAAGCTATGAAAATGCATCAGCTGATGCTGAATTCATAACCGATAAACAAAAAATTTAATATATGAAAACTATTAACTTCAAATCATACCTGTTTAAATTGAGCTGTCTGACTGTTGGCCTGGGCCCGCTGCTTACCGCTTGTAACGAAAAAGAACTGTTAAACCCTATTCCTGAAACTTCTGTTTCGGCCGACCTTGTATTTTCAACACCAACCAGGGTGCTGGCACAGGTGAACGGAATGTATAAGGCATTAAAGAGCGGTGACTTCCTGGGAGGACGTAACCTGATGCTGAACGATATCAGGGGAGAGGATTTCCTGAACCGTTTGTATAACATTTTTACAGGTTATGACGCCTGGAACCACACCATCAACTCGGGTTCTGCTGATGCGCTTTCATCATGGAGCGCCGGTTATGCATCTATCAATGCTGCAAACCTGGTAATTGACGGACTGGCAGCAAATACAACTGTTGTTCCTGTTGCTACTTCTGTTCAGTATGTTGCTGAGGCTAAATTTGTAAGGGCCCTGGCATATTACAGCCTGATTACCCTATACGGACAGCCGTACGTTAAAGATGCCGGCGCCTCTGCTGGTATTCCGCTCCGTTTGAAAGGACAAATGAGCACAGACGATAATGACATGCCAAGAAGTACTGTGGCACAAGTGTATACCCAAATACTAAAGGACCTGGACGAAGCTGAAGCCGGACTTCCATTAACCTATACCACAGCTTCGCTGAATACAACAAGGGCACACAGAAACACTGCTATTGCATTGAAAACAAGGGTGTACTTAACCATGGGAATGAACGATAGGGTAATTACAGAAGCACAGAAAATAGTTCCTGCTGCGGCACCTTATGTTGCTGCAACCGGGGTAGCTAATGCTATGCAGGCAAGTATCCTGACCATCTTTTCTGCAAATTATATGACTACTGAATCTATCTTCTCTATGCCAATGGCAGCTTTGGATTACGTATCAGGACAGAATTCTATTGGTTACAACTACAACACTAACCAGGAGTACAGTCTGAATCCTACTGGGATTTACGGCAATGCAACCTGGCCGGCAACAGATGCGAGAAAAACACTGGTGAAAACCAACACCACTGGTGCGTACCTTACTAAATATCAAAATTCCCTCTTCCTGGATTACGTACCTATATTAAGGTATTCTGAGGTATTGCTGAATTATGCTGAGGCTGCTGCAAAAACCGGCAACCTGGCCAAGGGAACAGAACTTTTGACAGCTGTTCGCAAGCGTTCTGATGCGGGATATAATTTCCCTGCGGCAGCAGTTGGTACGCAGCCTGCATTGATCAGCACCATCCTTATAGAACGCAGGATTGAGTTTTTAGGCGAAGGTTTGCGTTCTAATGATTTGTTGAGAAACCTGCTTACTATTCCGGCAAAAGGTACGGCACCGGCAATTTCACCAAGTCAGCCAGAGTATATTTTCCCGATTCCAAATGCTGAAATTTCGGCCAATAAGGCACTATAATTATTTTGACCAGGACCGGTACCGTTATTTGGCTTTTGCTTAAAAACTGGTACCGGTCTTTCACCAAAAACAATTTTATTTTATGAAGTTATATTGTACGATAGCACTAGGGTTAATTGCGGCAAGCAATATATCCAACGCTCAAAGTCAGCCCGCTGCGGGTATGGGCGCGACGAAACAGGCCGATCCAAAAGCCCAGGCCCCATCCATGCAAAACCTTAAAAAGTTTGAGGGGTATTTTGATTTTTATTATGATGAAAAATCTGGCAAGATATACCTTGAAGTAGATAAACTTGACCAGGAATTTTTGTATTTCAGGTCATTGTCTAATGGTGTAGGAAACGGCGGCCCTGAACGCGGACAAGCCTCATCGGCCATCGCTAAATTTGTAAAGGCAGGCACCAAAATATTATTGGTAGAACCTGTTTATAATTACCGCGCCATCACCACTAATGTGGACGAGATTAATGCGGTAGAAAATAACTTTGCCAAATCTGTCATTTTTGCTTTTGTGCCGGTTTCAACCACTGGGGGCAAATACCTGATTGATATGACGCCGTTTATTATACGCGACAGCCAGGGCATTACCTCAAGGCTGGGTGTATCGAGGGTAAGCGGGCCGGTAGCCATTAGGCCGTCGGCACCTTCAGGCGCGAGTTATAAACTGGATGAAACCCGTTCTGTGGTGTACATGGAAAACACAAAAAACTTTCCTAAAAACACTGAATTTGAATCTATGCTCACCTTTACCGGCGGCAACCCTAACGGCGATCCGTATGGAAGGGGAGTGGATATTGCCCCCGACCCTACGGCAATTACCATCAATATGCACCAGTCTTTTATAGAACTGCCGGATAAAAATTACAAGCCACGCAAGTTTGATGCACGTTCTGCATTTGGCCAGTTTGCCTTTATGGATTTTGCCGCCCCAATGACTGAGCCCATTATGAAAAGGTTCATCCGCAGGCACCGCCTAGAGAAAAAAAATCCGGAGGCGCCGGTAAGTGAAGCCGTAAAACCTATTCTTTATTATGTAGACCGCGGTGCACCGGACATAATTAAAAAGGCCTTAATTGAAGGTGGTGCATGGTGGAACCAGGCATTTGAAGCAGCTGGATTTAAGAATGCATTTCAGATTATGGAACTTCCGGCAGGGGCCGACCCGATGGATATCCGTTACAATATGGTGAACTGGATTAACCGCTCTGGAAATCCTGCCCGTGCATTTTCTTCGGGGGCTTCATTTCTGGATCCGCGTACCGGTGAAATTATTAAAGGGGTGGTTACACTGGGGTCCGACCGCCACCGTCAGGATTACCTGATGGCGGAAGGTTTACTGCAGCCTTATGCCGCCGGAAAACCTATCCCAAAAGAGATGCAGGAAATTGCCCTGCAACGTGTAAGGCAGCTTTCTGCACATGAAATTGGCCACACCCTTGGCTTTAACCACAACTTTGCGGCAAGCCCGAAAGACAGGGGATCGGTGATGGACTATCCTTATCCACGGTTCTCGCTTAAAAAGGATGGTACGGTAGACCTTTCCAATGCTTATGCCGACGGGATAGGCAGCTGGGACAAAAGGGCGGTTATGTGGGGATATACAGAATTTAAAAAGGGAACTGACGAAAATGCGGCACTGGAAAAAATCATGCACGAAACGCTGGACCAGGGTTTTATTTTTATTCCTGATATCGGTGGAAATGCACATCCTACTTCGCATCAGTGGGATGATGGGGCTGACCCGATAGACCAGATGACCAACATCATGAAGGTACGTAGAAAAGTACTGGATGATTTTTCTGAGAAATCTATTTTGGACGGTGAGCCCATGTCTACCATTGAAGAAGTACTGGTGCCGGCTTATCTATTACACCGTTACCAGATTGAAGCCGTTGCCAAGTCTATCGGCGGCCTGTACTTTACCCATGCCATCAAAAATGACGGCCAGGTGGTAACCCGTATGGTTGAACCCGCGGTACAGTGGAAAGCTTTTGAATCACTGATGAGCACAATTACACCGGAAGCGCTGGCGCTGCCGGAAAAATTGATTAAAATGATACCTCCGCGTCCATCCGGATATCCTGCATCTGTGGAAACATTCAAAAGATACACAGGGCCAACGTTTGACCCCATTGCAGCAGCTGAATCGGCCGCCAGTACAACACTTTCGTACATGTTTGATGATGAAAGGGCAAGCCGCCTGGTTGAATACAATGCAAGGGACAGCAAATATCCTGGTTTTATAGAGGTGGCAGATAAGCTGATTGACCGCACCTGGAATGCCCCAATGGCCGACGGTTATAAAGGTGAATTGCAGGTGATGGTAAATAACCAGGTGCTGAAATACCTGCTGATGCTGGCTGCCAATAGCAGGACTTCTGAAGTAGTGCGCGGACAGGCCCTTTACGAAATGGAAAACCTGAAAACACTCATCAGCGCTAAACTAGCTGCTGCACCGGCAAAACAAAAAGCAAATATCCTTTTTGCATTGTCGCAATTTGAAGCCTTCAAAACCGATCCCAACAAATTTCAGCCAGCAGCAGCAATTGATATGCCTCCGGGTGCACCAATTGGCATGCCCGGTATGGATTTCCTCAATGGCGGAGAGCAAAACAGCACTGGCTGGAACGCTACTTATGATAACTTATAAAATGCATTGATCAATAAATATTTGACGGCTTTACTTTAATCATTATGATAAATATAAACATACAATCTTCGCTTAAAAAGGCAGTTTATTTTGGCGCTTCCTGTGCCCTGGGCTACGGGGTTTTCGCTCCCTCTGTGCTAAGCGCCCAGAGTATGGATCCCGCAAAACTGGATGCTCTGAAAACGGAATTGATGAAAGAGATAGATAAGCAGCAGAAACAAACGCAGGTAATGGTAGACATGGTTTTTAGTTTTGGTGAACTGGGCTTCCAGGAATTTGAAACTTCGAAATACCTTACCGGTATTTTAGCCAAAAATGGCTTTACGGTAGAGCAGGGCATTGCTGGTATACCTACTGCCTGGATGGCAAAATGGGGATCGGGCAAACCGGTGATTGCTATTGGAAGTGATATTGATTGTATCCCTAAGGCATCGCAGAAGCCCGGTGTTGCTTACCATGATCCTATTATTGATGGTGCCCCGGGCCATGGAGAAGGCCATAACTCTGGTATGCCACTAAATATTACAGCAATGCTGGCATTGAAGAAGATTATGGAGAAAGAGAAGATCCCGGGAACATTGGTCTTATGGCCGGGGGTAGCAGAAGAGCAGCTGGCCACAAAAGCCTACTACGTGCGTGATGGTTATTTCAAAGACGTTGATGCCTGTATTTTTACCCACGTTGGTAATAACCTGACCACAGGGTATGGGCCCATTGGTACCAGTGGAATGATTTCTGTGAAGTTTAATTTTGAAGGCGAAGCAGCACATTCTGCCGGTGCCCCATGGAAAGGTAGAAGTGCCCTTGATGCAGTGGAACTGATGGATGCGGCATGGAACTTACACCGCGAGCATATGCTGCCAAGCCAGCGTTCACATTATGTGATTTCGGATGGTGGCGACCAGCCAAATGTTGTGCCTTCGAAAGCTTCGGTATGGTATTATTTCCGTGAGCAGGACTACCCAAAGGTGATGGCGATGTACAAAGACGGGATTAAAATGGCCGAAGCCGCGGCCTCTATGACAGACACCAAAATGACCTACGAGGTATTGGGCAGTGCATGGCCGGGTTTCATGAACAAATCTATTGCCGAAGCGATGTACGAAAACATTAAACAGGTAGGCTTGCCACAATGGTCGGAAGAGGACAAACAACTTGCCCTGGCCACACAGAAAGAACTGAACCCCAACGCACCGGAAATGCAAAAAGGCCTGCCTACTGCAGTTAGTCCTTTGGGGAAAGCTGTTCCGGGCGGCGCCTGGAGCGGTGGCGGATCTGACGACATCGGTGATATCTCTTGGAACGTACCTACCATAGTGTTGGGTTACCCCTCTAATATATCTGGACTGAAAGGGCACGACTGGGCGAGCGCTATTACGATGGCTACGCCAATTGCGCATAAAGGGGCAACAGCTGGTGCCAAAGCGGAAGCGCTGACGGTATTGGATATGCTGGTGAAGCCAGAAATTTTAAAGGATGCATGGACGTATTTCAACGAAGTGCAGACAAAGGATATCAAGTATACGCCGATGATTTCAAAAACCGACAAACCGGCCATCGGATTAAACAAACGCATTATGGCAGAATTCCGGCAAGATATGCAGAAGTACTATTACAATCCGAAAAAGTATAAATCTTATCTGGAGCAACTGGGTATCAAATATCCTACAATCCGTACAGAGAGCACTAAATAATCATCCTTTTTTATAACAGCCCATAAATATATAGAATGGAAACGAAAGAAAAATCTTATCTCAAACAGGCTTTGATTTCCTGCGGCACAGCTGGTTTGGTTGCTCTGGCTTCTTTGACTGCCTTTCCTGTTTATGCACAGCTTGCGCCTGCAAAACTGGATGCATTGAAAACGGAACTGAGCAAAGAAATAGAGAGTCAGCAAAAGAACACACAGGTAATGGTAGATATGGTTTTCAGTTTTGGCGAACTGGGCTTCCAGGAGGTTGAAACCTCAAAATACCTTACGGATATCTTAAAGAAAAACGGCTTCACTATTGAACAGGGGATAGCGGGTATGCCTACTGCCTGGACAGCGAAATGGGGTTCTGGTAAACCATTTATTTCCATTGGAAGTGATATAGACTGTATCCCGAAAGCGTCGCAGAAGCCAGGGGTAGCTTATCATGATCCGATTATTGATGGTGCGCCTGGTCACGGAGAAGGACATAATGCTGGCGAGCCGCTCAATATTACGGCGGTACTGGCACTGAAGAAAATTATGGAGAGGGAGAAGATTCCAGGAACAATTATGCTTTGGCCTGGTGTAGCAGAAGAACAACTGGGCAGTAAAGCCTATTATGTACGCGATGGTTATTTTAAGGATGTGGATGCCTGCATTTTTACGCACGTAGGCAATAACCTGGGTACAAGTTACGGTGATGGCGGTAACAACGGAATGATATCGGTACGGTTTGATTTCCAGGGTGAATCTGCACACTCTGCAGGTGCACCATGGAAAGGTAAAAGTGCACTGGATGCGGTAGAACTGATGGATCTTGGCTGGAATTATCACCGTGAGCACATGGAAACCACTCAGCGTTCGCACTATGTAATTACTGATGGTGGCGACCAGCCCAATGTGGTACCGTCTAAATCTTCAGTTTGGTATTATTTCCGCGAAAGATCTTATCCAAAGATTATGCAGATGTATAAAGACGGGATTAAAATAGCTGAAGCGGCCGCTAAAATGACCGATACAAAAATGACTTACACTGTATTGGGCAGCGCCTGGCCGGGCCACTTTAACCAGCCCATGGCAGAGGCAATGGACGAAAACATTAAAGCAGTAGGTTTACCCACATGGACAGCTAATGACCAGGCACTTGCGCATGCGATTCAGAAAGAGCTAAATTCGCCTGAAGAAGGTTTGAGTACTACGCTGGGCGGACTCGGTAAACCGGCGGTATCCCTTTCTGCTGGTGGTGGCGGTTCTGATGATATTGCCGATGTTTCATGGACTGTGCCTACTATCGTATTGAGGTTCCCTTCAAACATTCCTGGTTTGCCGGGGCATAACTGGGCCAATGCAATTTCGATGGCTACACCAATTGCACACAAAGGAGTTACTGCGGGGGCAAAAGCGGAAGCAATGACGTTGCTGGACCTTTTTACAAACCCTGAGTTGCTGAAAAATGCAAAAACATATTTTACAGATGTGCAAACCAAGGAAACGAAATATATTCCGCTGGTATCAAAAACGGATAAGCCCGCGATTGAGCTCAACAAAAAAATAATGGCAGAATTCAGACCAGAGATGAAGAAATATTATTACAATCCTGCAAAGTATAAAACATACCTGGAGCAACTGGGCATCACTTATCCAACCATCAGAAAATAATACCCTCTTAAATCTCTACTATGATAGCCCTTTAATCAGTTAGTTTCAGTTACAACGACAGTAATAAACTTAGTTTTAAAGACTAGGTATCAGTGCTGCCCGGGAGACCGTAATGGTGTTCGGGCAGTACTTTCCATGCACTGCCCAGATCGAACAGGAAACTTTTTAAATCTGACTCTTCCAAAGCAATTAGTGCGGTTTTTGGCAGCAGTCGCCCATCCAGTACGCTTACGCCGTTCGCTTCCAATGCCGCAGTCATCTTTTTAACGTCCGGCTCGCTGTTGTCGTTATGTTTAAGGATGAAGTTCATTGTTATCGTATAACATTCCTTTACCCTCAAAGTTAGCACCAAACCCTAATTTTTTTGTGTAAGTGGCTAAATATTTAACCATCTCGTCAGCCCTGGTCTGGTTTCTTTCCAAAGCCAGTAGTCCTGGGTTGAGGCTCAACAGACGTGCAGCTAAGCCTGTTGCGGCAGGGCAGGCCATGCTGGTTCCGTCCATCACAGCATAAAGGTCGCGGGGATAGGTAGAAATGATGCCTACACCCGGAGCAGTAAGGTCTGTTTCTATCCCGGTATTGGAGAAGTCGGCAATAAAATTGTTTTTGTCTTTTCCATATGGGTCAGCGACAGACGATTGCTGCACACTGCTGTCTGGAAAAGTACCCTTTCGGCCCATTGCCGAAACCGCAATGGACAGGCTGTAGGCAGCCGGAAAACTCACGGTGCCCCTGTCATTATTACCATTTGCAGCAAAACAGAGGATTCCAGCATTGTAGGCATCCCTGATATAACTTGATAGTGCTTCGTCATCCGATGGCTCACCAAAACTCATATTGATGAGGTCGCATTGATCTTTGATGGCCTGGTCCAATGCCTTGATAATATCAAAATTTGAGGCACCCCTTCCTTTTGGGAAAACACGGTAGCTCATCAGTTCTACGCCGGCTGCAAGACCCGGAAATATTCCCCCGGCAGCAATAATTCCCGCAACATGTGTTCCATGGCCCTCGCCATTGTCGTGATAGTCGGCCTGGTTTTCACCTCTTACCATGTTCTTTCCGCCTGCAACCCTGAGGTCTTTGTGCGGCCCAATTCCGGTATCAATAACCCCAACCCTGACTTTCCTGTTTACTGCCGGCCAATTGGGGGTGGGATAGAAGTACCTGAGTGAATCTTTATACGCATTGGCAATAGGCAGCAGCGAGATAGTCACCTTGCTTCCCACTTTGACTTTTGTTTGCAGGGAACCCCAATAACTGTGTTCGGGATAGACATAGATGCGTTCGGCTTCCGCCTGGCTTAATTTTAGAACAATATGGCCAGTAGTATCTGTGATGCCTGAATTGCCCACACCCGCTTTAAAGTCAGTAAAAACAACAACTGTAGCGCCCGCAACTTCCCTGTTTCCGGGTCCGGTAATGCTGAAAGTGACTGTTATTGACGGCTGTGTTGGTTTATGTTTAATCTTTATTTTTTCTCTTGATGCAACAGCAGGTTGATAGAACTTTTCGCGGATGATCCTGAGTCCCGGGTACGAAAACCTGAAGTCAGCAAGTTCTTCCTTTTGAATATTGATCAGTTTAGCCCCCATTTTCCCCAAGGAGTCGAGAATGGTAACGGGTATTTTTTGCTCGGGCTGCACCGGTGCTTTGCGTGCATGCAAATTCAGGGTTGCGGTCTTTTTTCCTGAAGGGTCCAGGTCATTGAAGAACCGTGCTACCTTCGGGTTTTCATTTTCATCAATCCTGGTTTTTGAAACAGGTAACAGGATATAATTGTCAGTGGGATTTCGCTGCTTTTTCATGACGCCGGGGGTATTGGGGTAAGATGCCGCCAGATATATTTTTCGTTTATCGGGTTAATTTAATAAAACCAAAAATTTTGGAAGGAACGGTGTCATCTTTTGTGAATTATGATACATAAAATCTATATTTGCTATTGGTAATCAGTCTAAATATATGATGATGCTTAAAACGAATTCGGATGGGCAATTTTAAGAAGGCTATTTTGTTTATGCACCGCTGGCTCGGGTTTATTTCCGGACTCGTGGTATTCGTGATCAGCATTACGGGCTGTATTTATTGTTTTCAGGATGAAATACAGGACAGCATTTACAGCTACCGTAAGGTAGCCGTGCAAAATAAACCCTTTCTGCAGCCTTCTGTGGTTCAGCAATTGTGTTTTCAAACTTATCCCGATGGCAAAATTACCTCTATCACCTATAACGGGCCGGACCGTCCGCTGGCAATCAGGATGGCGGTAAACAAAAAGGTGATGGCGCTGTATTTTGATCCGTATTCAGGGAAATTGCTGTACAAGGAAGTTTTTAGAAGTAATTTTTTTGGTTGGATTAGAAAAGTGCATGTGAACCTTTTCCTGCCGAAGGAGATAGGGAAGGCTGTAAGTTATGTTTCTGTTATCATTTTTGTGGTGATTATGATTACTGGCCTGGTGCTATGGTGGCCTAAAAGAAAATCCGACCGTAGGCGGAGTTTCACTATCAAGTGGGGGGCAAAATGGAAAAGGGTAAATTACGATTTACATAATGTACTTGGTTTTTATGTTACTGCTATTGTGCTGATCACTGCCATTTCAGGATTGTCTTTTAGTTTGAAATGGGTGAATAAAGGCATATATAACGTTGCAAACCTGGGCCGCAGTTTCCCTTCAGAAAATAAAGTATACAAATCAGATTCTACAGCCATTGGAAATTATGCTCAAAATGAACCGGTTATCAATCAGGCTTATGCAACCGTTAGAAAAAACTCTCCTGCAGCCAACTATATCCTGATCTTATTGGGTGCCAAGAAGAGCGCTTCACTGCTGGTTACGGCCTACCCTGTACCGCTTGAATTCAGTTTCAGCGATCATTATGCTTTTGACCAGTACTCGGGAAAGTTGCTCAACTTTCTGCCCAATGCACAGAAAAGCGCAGGATTAAAACTTAATAATATGAACTATGATATCCATACCGGGCAAATTGCCGGTTTACTGGGTAAAATTGTTGTTTTTCTGACCAGCCTCATCAGCGCAACTTTGCCTGTAACAGGACTAATCATTTATCTGGGTAAGAAAAAGAAACCGAAGAAAAAACAGGTAGGTAAGCCACTGCCGTTTAAGAAACCGGTAGTAGCCCGTCCGCTATCTTTCGCTGCTGAAAAATAGGAATTTTTTAATACCTTCATTCCCGTGTTACTGATCATTATTGATATTGTATATGAGCGATGAACAAAATTTTAAACTGAATGGTAAACTGTGGATTGACCTGGATGATGTAAAAGTAATTGGCCCTGGCCGGGTTGAATTACTTGAACGCATTCAACAAAGCGGCTCTATCCGCCAGGCGGCACTGCAAATGAACATGTCTTACCGGCAGGCCTGGCAAATGATTGACCATATGAATACCAGTTTAGATAGTCCTGTAGTGATTTCAACCCGTGGTGGTAAGGGCGGGGGAAATGCTGAGGTAACGGAAAAAGGAAAAGAGGTGATCAGGCAGTTTAAAGTGTTTTATAAGAAGTTCCATCAATTTCTGGAAAAACACAGTCCGGTAATAAAATTATAAAATCTTCGGAATTTCTTAAAATTAATAAAACATTCTGGTGATCTTCGTTATTCCTGTTTCTGTATAACGAATCTTATGAATAAAATACTACTCCTTACCATTACATTGCTATTTACACTCGGCAACATCAGCGCCGCTTTAGCACAAAGCACCGACACCGCGAGAACGGATAGTGTCAAAATCGGTAAAAAGGCTGTTAAAAATACCAGAATACAGGATTCCCTGCACCGTCTTTCTGAAGTGGTAATCACCGCTTCCAGGTCTGAGGAAAGTATATTACGTTCTCCGGTAAGTATAGAACGTGTGGATACCTCTGCCTTCAGGCTTTCTGCTGCTCCTTCTTTTTTTGATGCCCTCGAAAATACCAAGGGGGTTCAAATGATTACGCCAAGTTTAGGTTTCAGGATCATCAATACCCGCGGTTTTGCCAATACTACAAATGTGCGCTTTACGCAAATGGTTGATGGAATTGATAACCAGGCACCACACATTGGTGCACCAATTGGAAATGCAATGGGGCCAAGCGACCTGGATATTGAACACGTGGAAATTATACCAGGAACTGCTTCGGCATTGTACGGACTTAATGCCATAAACGGCCTGGCCAATTTCATGACCAAAGATCCCTTTACCAGCGAGGGTATCAGCATACAGCAGAAAGTAGGGTTAAACCATGTAAATGATAATGAGGTATCTGCAAAGTTGTTCTCGGAAACGAGTGTAAGGATTGCACATAAAATTAACAACAGGCTGGCATTTAAGGTGAATGGTACTTTCACTAAAGGTTATGACTGGATTGCCAATGACCAGACCGATCTTAACGCCAAAGCCAATTCGGCTGTAGGCATAGGCGGCGGACCAGCAAACCCGGCCTTTGATCCCGTGAGCGGATATGGAAATGAGTCTTCAAACAGGAAAACTATAGCACTGGATGGTAAGCGTTATGTAGTGGCAAGAACTGGTTACAATGAAAAAGATGTGGCCGATTATCACCTGCAAAACATTAAGGCGGATTTTACACTGGCTTACAAACTGAGTCCTAAAGCATTACTTACCTATACTTACCGTTTTGCCGATCTGGATAACATTTACCAGCGGTCTAACCGCTTCAGGCTGCAGGATTACCTGTTGCAGCAACATGCGCTGACGTTTAAGAATGATATTTTCAGGTTAAGTGCCTACCTCACTACAGAAGATACAGGTAAATCATATAACCTGCGGTCGGCCGCAGAAAATGAGGATAAGGCCTTTAAGTCAGACAACCAATGGTATGCTGATTTTACAAAAGGTTTTAATGAGTCCCGCGCTACCGGTGCAGCCATCCCTCAGGCCCTTGCAGCCGCAAGGCAGACGGCAGACCTTGGAAGATTGCAACCCGGTACAGCAGCTTTCCAGAATAAACTGGATGAACTGGCCGAGGTAAACAACTGGGATATCGGATCTGCATTGCGCGTTAAAGATAAGATGTTACATGTAGAAGGCCAGGTTGATATCTCAAAGCTGATTGCCCCTGATTTTAAAAGCCGTACCGGAATGGAACTTCAGGCCGGGTTTGACCACCGCAGTTACCTCATCCAGCCGGATGGTAATTACTTTGTAAACCCCGACCCTGCAAAAACAGGCCAGACTTTTTCTTACGGAAAAACGGGCGGCTTTATCCAGGTGGGAAGGGAGTTTTTAGACAACAAACTGAAACTAACCGCCACATTGAGAGCTGATAAAAACGACTATTTCAGCACCAAATTTAACCCCCGTTTTACTGCAGTATACTCTCCGGCAGAGGAGCACAATATTCGTGTTTCTTTCCAGAGTGGTTACCGTTTCCCGAGTATATTTGAAGCTTTTTCAAACGTCAACAGCGGAGGGGTAAAAAGGATAGGGGGACTGAAAATATTGTCCAATGGCGTACTGGAAAACGGTTACCTGAAGAATTCCATTGATGCTTTTCAGGCGGCCGTGACCAACGATATCAATTCCGGCCTTAGCAGTGCTGCTGCAATAGCCAAAAACCAGGCAATGCTGGTAAAAAATACTTATGATTATATCAAACCTGAACATATCAATTCTTTTGAAATAGGTTATAAATCGTTATTTCTGGACCGCCGGCTCAAGCTGGATGCAGATTTTTACTATAATAAATATGAAAATTTCATAGCCCAGGTAGAGATGAGCGTGCCGAATACCACTAATCAGGATTCTATCCCATCGGCATTAAACGATAGGGCAAAACAAAGCCGCTACCGGGTATGGACCAATTCACAAAGTACTGTTTACAATTATGGTGGCAGTTTTGGTTTAACTTACCGGATGTTGCGGAAGTTTACCCTGGGTGGAAACGTAACCTATTCTAAACTGGACAGGACTACCAACAACGATGGCCTGGAAGACGGATTTAATACCCCACAGTGGGTTTATAATCTGTCAATTGGTGGCGAGAGGCTATATGGCAAACTGGGTTTTAACGTCTCTTATAAATACCAAAGCAGCTATTATTCGCAAACCTTTCTTGTCAACGGGACCGTTAAAAGTTATGGAAACACAGATGCGCAGGTAAATTATGACCTGTTTAAACACAAGCTTAACCTCAAAGTAGGCGGATCTAATGTGTTTAATAAATATTATTACTCTTACCTGGGCGGCCCTTCCATCGGCGCGTTCTACTATACCACTTTCACTTACAGCATGTAAGATTTTACAGGATACAGGATGGACAGGTATGCGGATAGCCGGATTTTTATTAAATTAGGGCTATCCGGTATTAAATAAACATTGGAACTATAATTGTAGTATCATTGCCTGACATACAGTGTTTGAATTAGCTTAGATGAGTAAAGTATTTACGATTACTGAAGGACTGGAAAACATGGGCGCATTGCGTACCGGTGGCCAGGGTTCAGTGTACAAGGGGAGACGTTACGGTCCTGTGATCACGGCAGTGAAGTTGCTGCCCACACCTGTTCATATGGAAAATACTGATGATAAAAACTTCAGGAGTTTCCAGAACGAGGTAGAAAAATTAAAGAAGGTAAATGAGGAGCCCAATCCAAATGTGGTAAAGATCCTCAATTCGGGTATTACAGAAAGCGGCTCATTCCCATTTATTGAAATGGAATATATTGAGGGGCCCGACCTTGAAGAACTGTTAAAAGAACCACACGATAAAATCTTTAGCATAAAGGAGGCAATTAAGGTGGCCGATCATCTGGCCAATGCCCTGTCACACTGCCATAAGGTAGAGGTAAAACATGGTGATATTAAAAGTAACAATGTAAAATTTAATCTGCACACTGGAAATTACGTGCTGCTGGACTTTGGGCTTTCGGCCATGTCTGACGAGCAACGCCGTACCAGCATCAGGCATGCAGGAGCGATAGAGTTTATGGCCCCGGAACAGAGTGAAGGGGAAATGTTGTTTGAAACGGACATCTATAGTTACGGGGTGATACTGTACGAACTGCTGGCCGGTCAGGTGCCTTTTCCCCTGCTGGACAATGGGCAAAAATCACGTAACGATGTGCTCGTTGGTCACCTGGAACAATCTGTTCCTGATTTGCTTACGCTAAGAAAACAAAATATGCCTGCAAGCTGGTCGCCAGCAAAAGCTGCACATGAAATGCAGGTGCCTGGATGGCTGCTCAGCATGATCAGCCGCTGTTTGGAAAAGCTGCCGCAAAACAGGTATGCCAACGGTGTGGCCCTGCAGGAAGCTATAGTGCAAAGCAGTATAAATGATGGCGGGTTCCTGTCGGCTGACCTGGCCGGAACTTCTCTGTTACAGATGGAAAACGAAAGGCTGCAGACTTTACTTCTGGCCTACCAGCAGGATGCAGGACTTACGCCTGCGCGGGATAAAGGAGTAGTGGTCATCTCAAAGCCTGTATTTTTTGTGCTGATCCTCGGAATTGTATTTATGGCTGCCCTGCTCTGTTACTTTTTGTTATTCAGGACGCCCGAAAAGCCGGTGCGGAGACAATACAAGGAAAATGTTGCTGCGCCAGATACCACTAAAAAAGAGGAACGCAGGGGTTATAGCTGGGATAAAGAGGAAGATACGGTGCAGAGCCCGGTAGATACACAGCCTGCACCGGTACAGCTTAAACCGGTGCCACAAACGCAGCCGGACACAACAGTAATGGATTTGGACACTACCCTGCATTTTTAGCAGGGGTAATTAAAATTACATGGCAGAAAAAACATCGTTTTGGAAAAAGTCGGGTCTTCAGGACCTGTTTCTCCCTTCGGAAGGAAAAGCAGCTAAACAGGTATTTAAGCCACTTACGCCTGATGAGATCTATCAATATATGCTTGACAAGTTTAAGGAGTCTGTAACTCAGCTCTCTTTTGCCAACCGCATAGTCTTTTATCATGAGTATATAATTTGCTTCAATGAAGAAGATTATAAAGAATTTCTGGCGCATAAACAGGGCCTCTTTGGTATTATTGTGCATGAAACCGTTAACCAGTTTTATCAGCTGCTGGAAGGATATCGCAAGGCGGGTAAAACCGTGGAGCCGGCAAGCTCGAAGTGGGTATTCAGGTTAGTGTCGCATCCGGACTATCAGCGGGGCGACAAGGGCTTTATCGGAAAGTTATTGCCGGGAGCCAGCCAGAAAGACGAAAACCTGAGGGTAACGTTTATTCCACGTCAAACGGGTATAGCACAGACACTGGATGTAAACCAGGAAATACTGAATGGCTTTACTTATTATAGTGAAGGATATTACGAGTTGCCTTTTACTATGGAAGCGGCAGGTAAAAGCGGCTCAGCTGAAGGAAAGGTGCATGGACAAAAGAGTTATGCGCGACTGGAGACAATTATGCCTGATCAGAACTTCAGGGGCAAAAAAGTGGAATACCTGATGAATACTGATGAAATAATTGTATCGGGAAAAGACGAAACCAGAACCGGAGGTCATATCTTTACTATTCCATCTGACTGGGTGAATACCCCGCATTTAAATATCAGGCACAACGAGTCGGAAGGCAAATTTTACCTGGCCTCTTTTGGTGAGAAAACACTTGTGAACGAAAAGGAAGTGCCTCGAAGTGAGGTGAATGCACCCGAGTGGGTGGAACTGCCTTTCAATTCCCGGATATTGCTGAACGGCATTATTGGCATAAATATTTTCAAACACTGATCGCCCGGCACATTAGCTAGTTTAATCCTAACAATAATACAATTTACATAACAACTTCAAATATAATGGCTGATCATCTATTCGGAATCACAGACCCTGGCAAGGAGAGGGAAAACAATGAAGATGTGTTCATTGCTGAAGAGGTAATGCAAAACCAGTTTTTAATTGCCGGAGTAATTGACGGCGTTGGCGGATATGAAGGCGGCGAGGTGGCGGCAGCGTTAACCAGGGATGTGTTGCTTGATGAACTCGAAGTGATTGGCGGAGACGTGGTTGCCCAGTTGCAAATTGCCTGTTACCTGGCCAATGAAGAAATTTTTGCAAAAAAACTGGAAGACAAGCGCTTAATGAATATGGCCTGTGTTGCCACCATAGCGGTAATAGACAGGCAGCAAAACCTGTTTCACTATATCCATGTGGGCGATACCAGACTTTACCTTTTCCGCGACAACTCACTGGTAAAAATATCACATGATCAATCTCCCGTGGGTTTCCTTGAAGATTCGGGCCGTATTACCGAAGATGCCGCCATGCAGCATCCTAAACGCAATATGATTAACCAGGCACTGGGACTGGGCAGTCGCGAGGAAATGACAGATAGTTATTTTGAATCCGGAAGCTCGCCCTTTTTACCTGGGGACCTGATATTGGTTTGCAGTGATGGTTTGACAGACCTGGTGAATAAAGAAGAAATTACGGCTATACTTAACCTGACTGTTACACTAGAAGAAAAAGGAAAGAAACTGGTAGAGGCGGCAAACAATGCCGGTGGCAAAGACAATATTACAATAGTTTTGGCTAAAAACGATAAGCCAGCAGTTTTGCCAGGTGCAGTAAGGCCAGCTGCAGACCTGTTTACACCATTTAAGGATGATGTGCGCAAGCCATCGGCTGAACCTGACACGATTGCCCCGCTTGTGGAAAATGTGGAGTCGGCCCTTGCAGAAGCTGACCACAAAATTCAGGAAGCAGAATCTGTAGTAAAAGAAGTTAAATCTTTCGTAGTGACCAATCCTTTTCAGCCGGTTGCACCGCCCGTTCCGGCAGCAGGTATCAATCAGCAGGTAAAGGTGATACATAAAGGAAATAAGGGGGTTATCATACTATTATCTGTATTATGCCTGTTATTTCTGGCCTCCACCGCATGGTTGTTTTTTACCAGTCCTCCGGTAAAACTAAAAGATTCTGGTAGTCTGAACCCTGTGCCGGTAAAGGCGTTAAATCCGTCTGAAAAGTTGCTTGCTGATACTTTGGCCAAACTTAAGGGCGACACACTAAAACTTACCGCTGCAATGTTCAGCACACCGGTACGGTTAAGTAAATCTATTGCGATAACCAGGGATACTTTATTTATCCAAACGGCAGGAGATGTGATCCTGCAAGCCGATTCTGGCTTTAAAGGTCCGGCATTTTCCCTCGCGGCCAACTGCAAATATGTAGTGCTTGACCAGCTTGTACTGGAAAATTTTGAAACAGGGGTAGTGTCTTATAAAAATGTGCTCGACTTAAAAAATGTACGTTTTAACCATTGTAAATTCCCTTTGCAGGTCTTATTTGAGTTTCCTGACAGCTCGTATGTAACTGGCAGGGTAACTAAACGTGCTTACCAGGCAGATTCCCTGGCAAAGAAATAAATATGGATTCAAAAAATACCGGCGGAAGAACAAGGGAAAGGATATTTTTAGTAGTAGTGACCATCATTGTACTGGCAGGCTTCTTCAGGCTGTTTGCTGTACTGCAGGGCAGGATGAAAGATGTAGACCGGCGCCTGGCAGATGGTACGATAGTTAACCTGAACGGTACAGACCCGGCAAAATCTATCCAGTCGCTGCTGGCAAAAGCGTATTACTTTGAGGATCCTGCAGATATCGCACTCATTGGTACCATTATCAGTTCGCAGCAGGAGCAAGGGCTGGAATTTAGCAATATTGGCGATCTGAATAAAAGAAAGTTTAATGTGCCTGCTGATGAGGCTGCGGTAAAAGGCGGTAGCTCATTTAAAAAACGGGTAGCTGTTTCGAGGGCGCTGCTTGGGTTTACCGGTGAGGATGAAAAACGTTTTACGCAGGAACTCAGCCAACCCCAGGCTTTACCGGCTGTAACGGATTTGAATTCTGGCGGGTCTTCTATAGCTGGCCGGGTAACCCATGATGGAGAAGATGTACCTGGTGTGCTGGTTAAGCTAAATACGGTATTGCCTTTAGATAGTATTGACGCACATTCTTTTACTGCTTATGCAAGGACAGATGCTGATGGGAAATATGAATTTACCGGACTACCTGAGGGAAAGGCTTACGAGGTGGTGCCGCTAAAACCAGGATCTGAATTTGGTCAGGTAAAAGGCACAGAGCAGCTCGGCGGTAGTGCTACTTTCAATTTCTCTGAGAGGCCGCATACCATCAGGCTACTTTCTCCAAGGGATTTTAATAACCTTAAAACCGAAGGTGCACTGGTAGTAAGAACGCCTGCACAGTTTAACAACTGGTATTGGTGCCTTGCCGCTGCGGTAGTGCTGGTATTTATGGTGGTCCATGTGGTGTTATCGGTTCGTTTTCCTGCGGCCGACCAGCTGATACTGCCTTTGCTTATGCTGCTGACCGGATTTTCATTTCTTACACTGCTGAGCCTGCAGGATCCTGTACGTGACCGTTACCTGGCTACAGACTCCATCGTATTTTTGGTTATTGGCGCGGCGTTAATGTGTATATTGTTATTTGTAAACCTGAGATTTTTTACGCCTGATTCAACGGTGTACCGCCTGTTTGTTTTTAAAGACCGTTCTGCGGCAAACGGCTGGCCATGGATAGCCCTTGCCATTGCTGTACTTGCGGTAACACTGTTGTTTGGCGCGGGGCCAGAAGGTAGTGGTGTAAAAGTTAACCTATTTGGGGTGCAGCCGAGTGAAGTAGTGAAATATATTATCGTACTCTTCCTGGCAGGGTTCTTCGCGCTCAACGAACAGTTTATCGCCGCTTATGCCAACTGGAAAAAACGCTGGTCGTTCTTTTCATTTGCCCTGCTGGCTATTTTATGTACGCTGATGCTCTTCCTCTTACTGGGCGATCTGGGGCCGGCAATCGTCATCTGTTTTACATTTATTGTATTGTTTTCTTTCTCAAGGGGCGATTTTATGGAGATGGCGGGCTTTGTATTGCTCTATGTTTTGGTATCATGGCTGGTTGAAAATGTATGGCTGGATGCGTTGATTACTTTTGCGGTACTTGGGCTGTACCACCTGCTCAAAAAGAAATCGCTGAGTGAGTCATCTGTAATGGCCCTGGTAGTGATTACTGCCTTTCTCACCATTGATAAGATACCGTATCTGGACCGCGTAATTCCAGGACCTGTAGAACGTCTGTCCGGCCGTAAGGCCATCTGGCAGGATGCCTGGAATAACGATGTGTACGGGGGCGACCAGGTAGCTAATGGCCTATGGGCAATATCAAGCGGTGGTATAACAGGACAAGGAACCGGGCTTGGCTTTGCAAAGACTATTCCTGAGGCACATACTGATATGATCCTTCCCGCCATCGGCGAAGAATTTGGCTGGATAGGCATGTCCTGCATTTTTGTAGTTTTCCTGTTCTACCTGCACCGCGCTATCGTGATAGGGCGGCAAACCGGTACGCCCTTTCTCTTTTACGTGTGTGCCGGTATCGGAATTTGTACGTTCATCCAGTTTTTACTGATCGCAGGCGGCTCTGTTGGGGCCTTGCCTTTATCAGGTGTTTCGTTGCCGTTTGAAAGTTATGGGGGATCTTCGCTGGTGATCAATTTTATAGCCGCAGGTTTCCTGTTGTCGGCTTCTTCAATCAAAGGCACAGCCACACAAATGAAATACATCACTGCACAGCAGGATAAAAATCTGGTGCCCGCCTTACTGGCGGCCTGCGCTGCGATTGTATTGCTAACTATCAATGTATTGCGCTACAGTTTTAACAGCAGTGCATGGGTAGTTAAACCTTCACTTGTTGCTGATAAAAGCGGGAGCAGGATGTTCAGTTACAATCCACGCATCGGTATCCTGATGAAAAGGCTCGAAGCAGGTAATATCTATGACAGAAATGGATTGATCCTGGCGAGCTCCAGTCCAAAACTAATAAAAAAACAGCAGCTGAAACTACGCGAAGCCGGGGTTGGAGGGTATGATCTGGATTCGGCCCTGCACAGAAGGGCAAACAGGTATTATCCTTTTGAAGAGCAATTGTTCTTCTGGACGGGCGACGCAAATACAGGTGTTTTTAGTGGGGGCATCAATGGCTACTTTGCCGAATATGAACACGCTGCCGAATTGCGGGGTTTTAAAATGCCGTTAAGCAGTTATACCATTACCGCATCGCATTACCGCGAAGACCGTTTTCTGCCGCGGGGGCCAAGGGAAATGACGGTAGTGAAAAGGGATTTTTCGGCGCTGTCGCCTTTGCTTGTATCAGGACTGGACAGTAATGAAATTGCTGCTTTTAAAAAACGTAACCGCGATGTGAAACTGAGCGTGGATGCCAGTTTGCAAACGCAGCTGCAAAAGGCACTGGCCGTTGATCCGGATGTGAAAAATAACAGGGTATCTGTAGTAGTGATGTCGTCAAATACTGGCGATGTACTGGCTTCGGCATTGTATCCGCTGCCGCAGTTGAAAAACTGGGAGCAGTTAACAATGAGTACGGCCGACCAGAATAAGTTGGCCAACTGGACTACCACTGCGGATCTGGGCTTTACGGTGGCAACACAACCGGGGTCTACAGCAAAGTTACTGACGGCGATGGCGGCATTTAACAGCATAGGCCCGGCTGCTGCACAACAAACTTACCTGGTAAAAGCGAACGAGCGTATCCGTAGCGGCGGCCCTGAACCCGACGAAACGGGGAATATTGATATGGAAAGGGCGATTGTGAAATCGAATAATGTTTACTTTATCAAACTGGCCAATGAGCGACACTTGCAGGAACCGATGGCACAGCTCTACTTGAAAACCGGAATGTTCCTGCGTGGTGCAGGTGGCTATTATTATGGCAGGAAAGCAACAGATCCGGAACAGGAAAACCGCTGGTTTACTTTATGGAGAAATACTGAGTTTAAAAGTGCGTACAACCCTTCAAATATTTATAAAAACAGGGCTACGGGAATCTCGGGTATGGCCTGGGGCCAGGGGGAACTGATTGCTACACCTGCGGCGGTGGCGCGGCTGGCTTCGTCAATTGCCAACAAGGGCATACTTGTTCCAAACCGTTATGTACTTAAAATAAACGATTCTACAGTAACGCCGAAAGAAGGTGTTGTGCTGGCGAAAGAGCCTGCGTATGCAGAGCTGCTTAAAAAGTATATGATAGAACAAAGTGCCGGCAAAGCTGGTCAGTTTGGGCTCGCGGTAGCGGGAAAAACGGGTACCCCGGAAAGGATTGTGAAGAAGAAAAAAGTAAACGATGGCTGGTATGTTTTTTTTGCGCCTGATCCGCATACCGCTGGTTATACCGTGGTCTGTATCCGTATCGAAGCTACTAAAGGTTCTTCGGAGGCCATCAAACTTGCGGGGCAAAAGGTGATCCCTCTGCTGGTGCAGAACGGTTATATAAGAAGTATCAATTGATTAAATATCAATCATGATGCCCGATGGGTATCAGTTAACACACACGTACACGATGGGTATATTTGATTTTTTTAAGAAGAACAATGATAGCGGCCGCCTCGATGCAAAAGGATTGAGGGACGCAGTCCTTCAGTTTATTAAAGAGGAGCTGCAGCAACTGGACGGTGGTGAGGGAAACCTGCTGAGTGGTTTGGCAATTTTTGTGTATCCTGAGGAAGAAGTCCGCTTTATTTACGAGGCGGCATTGTACCGCGGGCATCCTGAAAAAATCAGGGAAGAGATCCAGCGCATTGCAGACAACTTCGCATTAAACCTGCCTGAGGGATGGAAACTGGCGGTTGAATATGTGGATGAACTGCCAGAGGGTTGCATACGCAGGGAAAACATCCGTACTGGCTTAAAACTGCAGATGGCGTCAGTTACTGCGGCGGCTACACCCCTGGCAAAAAATGCCACCTTAAGAATATTGAAAGGGACCGCAGAACAGGATGAATACCAACTCCAAACAGGGCTTAAGCGGTTGAACATCGGGCGTGGCCATCAGCTGCAAGCTAGTGACGGCTCTTTCAGGACAAACCATCTTTCCTTTCCGGATGATCCGGCCTACGAAGCAAACAAATATATCAGCCGGCAGCACGCACATATTGAATGGGATGAGCAGGCATTATCTTTTAAATTGTATGCTGATGAAGGTGGGGTGCCGCCCGGCAATAAGACAAAAATTAAATCGGCAGCTGATGAGTCTGTGCATAAACTGAATTCTACCCAGGTAGGATACACTTTGAAAGATGCTGACCAGATAATTTTGGGCGATGTGGCTATATTAGAATTCAGTTTGAACTGATTATAATCTTTTTTACTTAGTTTCGGTAATCATGCCACACCGATAAAAAGATATGACAATTAAAGTGCTCTGCCTGTTGCCATTGTTGCTACTTATATTTTTCTTAAAAGCCAGCGCGCAAAGCAAACCTACCATTAGCGGATATGTTAAAGATGCGGCTACTGGCGAGCAATTGATTGGGGTAACGGTTAAAGTAGAGGGTGCGGATACCCTGAGTACTACATCTAATGAATACGGTTTTTTTTCGCTGACGGCCCCAAAGGGAAAATATGAATTGCTGATCGGTTCTGTAGGATACGCCATTAATAAGCGTACACTGAACCTCAATAAAAATATCCAGTTTAATATTACCCTGACTGCACTGGATAACAGTCTTGCGGAGGTGGTTATCAAAGCAGCTAATAAGGATGAAAACGTTAAATCCGTGAGGATGGGCATAGAAAAGCTAAGCATGCAGGAAATGGCAAAGGTACCTGTCATTTTTGGGGAGCGCGACCTGATTAAAGTATTGCAACTGCTGCCCGGGGTGAAATCTGCGGGTGATGGCAGTAGCGGCTTCTTTGTAAGAGGTGGTGCTGCCGACCAGAACCTGGTGTTACTGGATGAAGCGGTGATCTACAACCCTTCTCATTTATTTGGCTTTTTCTCCACTTTTAATTCTGACGCGATTAAAGATGTGACTTTATATAAGGGCAATACCACGGCACAATATGGCGGCAGGTTATCCTCGGTAATGGATGTACGGATGAACAATGGCAATAACCAGAAGATCAGTGTAAACGGCGGTATTGGGGTCATCGCCTCGAGGCTGACGGTGGAGGGGCCTATTGTGAAAAATAAAGGCTCTTTTTTAATTAGTGCAAGACGTACCTACGCCGATCTGTTCCTCAAAGTAAGCAGTGACTCAGTTGCGCAAAAAAGTTCACTGTACTTTTATGATATAAACCTGAAGGCCAATTATCAGATTGGCGACCGCGATAAGCTTTATCTGTCTGGATACCTGGGGCAGGATAAATTGGGACTGGGCGGACTTTTTGGTATTAACTGGGGAAATAAAACCGGTACCCTGCGATGGAACCATCAGTTTAGTCCGAAATTGTTTTCGAATACGTCGGTGATTTACAGCGATTATAAATATAACATCGACCTTAACAACAGTAACGAATTTGAAGGGAATATCAAATCACAGATCAAAGACTGGAATGTAAAAGAAGAATTCAGCTTTTATCCCAATACCAGAAATACCTGGAAGATAGGTGTAAATTCTGTGTACCATACAATCAGGCCCGGGGAATTTAGCGGCGACCTTACACTGGAAAGCCAGCCTTTTACGCACAACTGGGAGAATGCTGTTTTTGTGAGTAACGAATGGAAGGCCACGGATAAAATGAAAATAGAGTATGGCCTGCGTTTGAGTTCATTCTCTGTGTTAGGGGGGGATAACAATTTTTACACCTTAAATGAAAACGGTACAATTACCGATACTGCAAAATATAGCAAAGGGAATATTGTAAAAAATTACCTGAACCTTGAACCCAGGCTATCGGCATCTTACCAACTTAGTGGCACTTCATCGCTAAAAGCTTCATATTCAAGAAATAGCCAGGCGCTGCACCAGTTATCCAGTTCAGCAGCAAGTAGCCCTACTGATAAGTGGGTGGCTACCAACAATATTATCCGTCCTGAAATCTCTGATCAGCTGTCTGTAGGTTACTTCAGGAACCTGTATGACAACAACTTTGAGTTTAGCGCAGAGACCTATTATAAGGCAATGCAACACCAGGTAGATTACCGCGACGGGGCCAATATCAGGAGCAATGATGCCATAGAACCTCAACTGCTTTTTGGCAAGGGCCGTGCCTATGGAGTTGAATTGTTGCTGCGTAAAAAAACAGGACGTTTAACAGGCTGGATAGGGTATACTTTGTCCCGCTCAGAGAAACAGATAGATGGTATTAACGGCAGTGAATGGTACAATGCCCGTCAGGACCGAACACATGATATTGCCTTGGTGGGGATATATCAGCTAAACCCAAAATGGTCACTTTCGGCAACATTTGTATATTATACGGGCAATGCCGTATCGTTCCCAAGCGGTAAATATTTTATTGATAACCAGGTGGTATTTTTATATACCAAAAGAAACTCTTACCGTATGCCCGCCTACCACAGGTTAGATCTGAGTGCCACATGGAAGCTTAAGGAACGTAAAAACTTTAGTTCAGAACTCGCTTTTGGGCTCTACAATGCTTATGGACGTGAAAATGCCTATGCAATCACTTTCAGGCAGAATGCGCAGGACAGGAGCCGCACAGAAGCGGTACAAACCTCGTTATTCAAATTGGTACCATCTGTTTCTTATAATTTTAAGTTTTAACTATATGACACGCATCACATCTTTTTTTCTGCTGGTTTTATTGCTGATGATTTCCAGTTCCTGCGAAAAGGTGATTGATGTGAAGCTGGAAGGTTCCACTCCGCAAATTATTATTGAAGGAGAGATGAATGCCGCCAAAGGTCCTTACACAGTGACAGTTTCGGAATCGGTAGATTATGACCAGACCAATACTTTTCCGGCGAGGAATGACGCACTTGTTTCCATCAAAGACCTTACTACTGGTTTCTCGGAAACCCTTAAAAGTGTGGGCTCCGGCAATTACCAGACTACACTTTTGCAGGGAATAGGCGGGCACACGTACCAGCTTACGGTAGTGCTGAGCGGTAAAACCTATACGGCAAGTTCAAAGGTGCCGCTCAGGCTGGTGAGGATTGATAAACTGTATGCTTCTGCATCATCTTTAGGAGGTGAAGATGTTTATATGGTGCCGGTTTTTACAGATCCGGAAGGCAAAGGGAATTATTACCGTTTAAGGCAATGGTTAAACGGGGTGCAGATTAAAGGTTCTTACGTAAGGAGTGACGAGGCTACTGACGGTTTTACCTATGAGGGGAATCTCTGGTATAGTACGGAGGCAGCGGACGGAAATCCCAAAATTAAGCAGGGTGATATGATGACCGTAGAACTTCAAAGTATAGACAAAGGGGTATATGATTATTTTCGTACGCTGGGAGTCACTATTGCACAGGATGCTACTGCACCTTCCAATCCGCTGAGTAATTTTACAGGTGGGGCATTAGGCGTATTCAACGCCTGCCGCTCAAATAAAGTAACGGCGACCGCCAGATTCTAATTGGTATTGATTATATTAGAATATAAGCACGCTCTACAATGAAGATTAGAAAACTGTCTATAATTGCATTATTATTACTGGCAGCAGCCTGTACAAATGCCCAACGGAGTAGTAAAAATATTACCCCAAAATCATTTTCACCAAACAACAGTCCGTTTAAAAACTACCTGGGCATTAACGCTTTTGAGTGGGACTTCTCTGACGATGACAACACCATAATACCCGCGGGAAGAATGGCGGTAATGCGGTCATTTGGAGGCTTACGGCATTATATGGACTGGGACAAGCTGGAGACCGAGGAAGGTAAGTATACTTTTAACCCTGTACATTCTGGCGGCTGGAATTATGATATGATTTACAAATGGTGCAAGGAAGAGGGGATAGATGTACTTGCGGATTTAAAAACCTGCCCGTCCTGGTTGTTAAAAACTTATCCCGAAGACCAGCGTAATGCAGAAAATGTTCCTGCACCGTATGGACTGGATAGGAACAAGCCCGCAACCTATGTTAAACAGGCTAAAGTAGCTTTCCAGTTTGCCGCCAGGTATGGACGCAATACAGCAGTTCCAAAGGAGCTGATGTCTGTTAATCCACGTCAGCGCTGGACGAATGATCCGGTAAACCAGGTCAGGATTGGGCTGGGCTACGTGAAATATATAGAGTGCGACAACGAGCGGGACAAAACCTGGCGCGGTCCGCAGGCCCATCAGAATGCTGAAGAGTATGCAGCAAACATGTCTGCCTTTTATGATGGCCATAAAGGTACACTGGGCAAAAACGTGGGCATAAAAACTGCAGACCCTAGCATGCA